>ULXG01000402.1_pt1 | contig 68386 bp, 61 predicted proteins | sample 1961141 | NCBI WGS metagenome assembly ULXG01 (sample SAMEA4835834, study PRJEB28245) | human gut metagenome | biome: gut microbiome; material: fecal sample | place: Denmark | collected 2008 | reverse complement strand
TTCCTATGAATCCAAAGATTCGTAGTTTGGGGACACCCTCTGGCGGTTGCCATGACGCAAGGTCACAGTGCAATATACAGAAGTGCAAACAGCAGACCGGGATCAGATTTTTCCTCACTGAGAATTAAAATCAGAGCAAGAAGGAGCGTCCGGTCGCTTTCCCGAAACAGCATTTGAAAGATGTCGGTCACAGGATTGGCCGGCCGCACCATGGCTGGCGGGATGGAGGCCGTCTGCTGTGGCCGGGGAACCTGCGCCGGGTGCTGGCCGGCATTCGCGGTTTCTCGTCCAGAAGGGGCCGGTTCTGAAGCCGTGTGAGGATTGGAAGAATCTGGCTGTGTGTGTGGCGTAGATTCTGTATGCGACGCCGACCCTTGACGCGGCGTAGGGTGTTGGCTGTGTGAATTTGTTGCTTCCCGCCGCTCTACAGAACCATTGCGGGCAGGCGGGGAAGGCTGCCGCTGTTGCACTTGTTGGGGATGCGTATCGCTGCGGCGCGGTTCCGGCTGTGTGCCGGATTGGTACTGCATAGCGCGCGCCTGCATTTCGCGAACACGGCGGATGGCATCCTGTTGCATCCGGTTCATCTCGCTGTCGTTGATCGCCATCTCACCACCTCCAAAGGACGCGCGTCGTCGTTCCACAGGGGTTTGCACAGTGTGCAAAAACGATGGCCTGTGGACGATCGGAATACATGGGGTTCAATAATTGCATATTGGCCGCTCGACAGCATTTGGGCCAGCCGGTTTTCCACAGGTTACAGAGGGCACGTATTTGGTAGGTTAGGTTTGGGTGCAGGACAAACCGACGGGAAAAAGACGCACATAAAGCGCTTTTTGGTCCAGAGCCCCAGACCGTCCAGAAATCGGGGAAAACCGGTTGCTAGAGAATACCTTGGCTGCGCAGAATGGGCAACATGCGCATGAGCTGTAGAATTTTGGTTGCCTGGTCCAGTTTTGTCTGGCGTTCGTCACTGAGCATAGGCCGCAATGCGTGTAGAAATCGGGTGCTGTCGTCCTCCTGATTCATACTGGAGAGCAGCGGCGCGAGTTTCATAACGGTTTGAAGCATATCGCCGTCCAATCCCAAACCTGCAAGCGGGTTTCCCTGTGCGGGCGGTTGCGGGGGCGGGGCGCTCTGTGGCTGCGCTTCCGGCGTATCTCCCTGCGGCGCGCCGAACTGGCTGAGAAGGCTCGCTATGGCTGGATTTTGCAGCAGTTCGCTGATCTTTCCGGTTAAGTCATCCATCGCGGTACCTCCTTTCTGGATGGGCCGTACGGCTTGCGCGGGAATTCCGGGCGGTTCAGCCCTTACCGGTCAGTTTTTTCAGGAGCTCCTGCGCTTGTGGGGTGCTCAGCACGCGGTTGGTTGCTTCCTTGTCGTTTAAGATCTGGTTTAGTTTTGCTGTGTCAGCGGGGCTGAGGCTTTTTAATAGATTGTTGAGCATGTTGGCCTGCTCAGCATTTGGCGGATTGACTGCCATCGTTCGACCACTCCTTTTTTGATGACATGCGGATATTGTTTGATTGGTCATCAATAATATATGTCGGTATAAGATAGTATATGAAAGAAATCGGAATGCGGTTCGGCATGTCCGGGAATATCTTACAGGGAAGGGAAAGAATTTATATGCGAATCTTAGTAGTATCGGACACCCATAGGGACCAGTATTCACTGGAACAAGCGGTGCTCCGCCAGCCGAAGGCCGAGGTGGTCATTCATCTGGGCGACGGCGCGGACGAAGCAGAAATGGTTAAAGCAAAATTTCCCGAGAAAACGTTTTTACAGGTTCGTGGCAACTGTGATTGGGGGTGTGACCTGCCGGTTGAGGGAGAGATCACTTTGGAGGGAAAGAAACTTTTTTATACGCATGGGCATGCGTATAATGTAAAATACGGATTGTATAATATTTGCTGTGCAGCCCGAGAAAAAAAGGCAGACATCGTGCTGTTTGGACATACGCATCAGGCCTTAGCAGAATATGACGAGGGCCTGTATATTTTGAATCCGGGAAGCCTGCACGGAAGCTTGGGAACGTACGGGATCATCGACATTACCCCTGCGGGGATTGTGACAAATATTATCCCGATTGGATGAAGGGTTATAATATTGAAAGGAAAAGAGCTTGTTTAAATGGGACGATTGGTTTCAATCGGTCCCTGTACGAGAGGGCCTTTTGGGGATATTTCATCAAGGACAATCTCTGACAGTATGCTGGTTGACAGCGGCAAAAACACATGGTACTCTATACGTAGAAACCAATAAATCCCCCGCGGGAGCGGGAAACATAGATAGAGCTTTACAAAATGAAAGGGGATTATAGGATGAGTGAATACGAAAGATGGCTGGCCCAGAAGTTGGATGACCCCGATTTGACGGCGGAGCTTGAGGCGATCCGCGACCAGCCGGAAGAGATCAACGACCGGTTCTATTGCAACCTGGATTTCGGTACGGCGGGCTTGCGCGGTGTGATCGGCGCGGGCACCAACCGCATGAACGTCTATATTGTGCGCAAGGCCACCCAGGGCCTCGCGGATTACCTGAATGCGCATGTGCGCAATGCAAATGTGGCGATCGCCTATGACAGCCGTATCAAGTCCGATGTGTTTGCGAAGGAGACAGCGGCGGTTTTGGCGGCAAACGGCATTCATGCCCACATTTATCCGTGGCTTTCCCCAGTGCCGACCCTCTCTTTTGCCACGCGCTATCTGAAGTGCGATGCGGGTGTGTGCGTCACAGCGAGCCATAACCCCGCAAAATACAATGGATATAAGGTCTACGGCAGCGATGGCTGCCAGATCACCAGCGAAATGGCCAAGGAAGTTTCCGATGCGATTGCCAAGACGGATGTCTTTGAAGGCGTAAAACGCATGAGCTTTGAGGACGGCGTAAAGGAAGGCCGTATCAGCTATATTAAAGATGAGGTCATCAATGCCTTCTTGCAGGAGGTGTTAAACCAGAGCGTCATCCCGGAGCCCTGCAAAGGATTGAAAGTGGTCTATACCCCGTTGAACGGTTCCGGCCGCGTCTGCGTGACGCGCATCCTCGACATGATCGGCGTGGACGACGTGACCGTCGTACCGGAGCAGGAGATGCCGGACGGCCATTTCACCACCTGCCCGTTCCCGAATCCAGAGGTCAAAGAGGCCCTGCAGAAGGGCTTGGAGCTCTCGGAGAAGGTACAGGCCGACCTGTTGGTTGCAACCGACCCGGACTGCGACCGCTGCGGCATCGCCGTCAACCAGAACGGCGAATATGTGCTGATGAGCGGCAATGAGGTGGGCGTGCTTCTTCTCGACTTCATTGCACAGGCGCGCATCAAAAACGGGAAGATGCCCAAGGACCCGGTGGCTGTCACCACGATCGTCAGCACGGACATGGCGGACGCGGTGGCCAAATCCTACGGCATTGAAATGCGCCGCGTACTGACAGGCTTCAAATATATCGGGGACCAGATTGCTTCTTTGGAGGCGGCGGGACATCCGGAGCGCTATATCTTCGGCTTTGAAGAGAGCTATGGCTACCTCTCCGGCGGTTATGTGCGCGACAAGGACGCGGTGGACGCGAGCATGCTGATTTGCCAGATGGCATACTACTACAAGCAGCAGGGCAAGACTTTGGTCGACGCGATGAACGAGCTGTATGCAAAGCACGGCTATTATAAGAACGGCCTGCTGAACTTCGCCTTTGAGGGAGAGGACGGCATGAAGACTATGAACCGCATCATGGACACCCTGCGCGCCAATGCGCCAGCGGAAATCGCGGGCTATCGGGTCTCCGGCTGGTCCGATTACGAGGCGAGCAAGCGCTATGACGGCGGCGCGGAGAGCGAAATCTCCCTGCCGAAATCCAATGTGCTGGAATACCGGCTGGAAAACGGCAGCAAGGTGATTGTCCGTCCGTCCGGCACGGAGCCGAAGATCAAGATCTATCTGTCTGCCAAGGGCGCAGACCAGGCGGCATCAGAAGAGGTTGTCGGAAAGCTGGAAGCGGCGATCAAGCCGTTGCTCGGCATTTGATCTCGGATGTTCTAGGATTTGCCACTCGATTGTAAAAGCGGAACAGATAAAGAATATAAAAGAAGGAGGCGGATGGGGACATCCGCCTCCTGTTGTTAGGAGGAATTAAGCATGTTAAAACGGCTTTTGGATTGTAATACCACCGATCTGGAGACCATGAATAAAGACCAGATTTTAAAGTCGATTGCCATGAGCGAGGGCCGCATACTGGCGTGTGAAACAATCGGCGCAGTACAGCCCATGTTGGGAAACATCACCAACGCGGAGTTCGTCTGTGCCATGGGTGCGGACGTGGTCATTCTGAACATGTTCGATGTGATCGAGCCCCAAATTTGGGGTCTCCCGAAGGTTGAACCGAAGGATACCATCCGGGAAATCAAGCGTTTGACGGGCCGCTTGGTTGCGGTCAACTTGGAACCGGCGGAACAGTCCTTTTCGGCGGGCTCGGATGAGGACATCTGGAGTTTGACAAACGGCCGCAAAGCCAGCCTGCAAAATGCGAAGACGGCTGCCGCCATGGGGGCGGATATGCTCGTCTTGACGGGGAATCCGGGGATCGGTGTCCAAAACAAAGCGATCACAGAATCCCTTGCAGCCATTGCGCCGGAACTGGGGGACAAGGTAATTCTGGTTGCGGGCAAGATGCACGCATCGGGCATCCTGTCTGAAGCGGGGCGCGGGATCATCACCCGCGAAGATATTTCCGAATTCGCCGACGCGGGCGCCGATGTGATCCTTCTGCCCGCGCCGGGGACTGTGCCGGGCGTGACCATGGAATATATCCGAGAGCTTGTCAGCTATGCGCATTCCCTGGGCTTGTTGACGCTCACCGCGGTGGGGACGTCCCAGGAGGGCGCGGACCAGCAGACCATCCGGCAGATTGCCCTCATGTGCAAGATGACCGGCACCGATATGCATCATCTGGGCGACGCGGGCTATATCGGCATGGCGCTGCCGGAGAATATCATGGCCTATTCCTCTGCAATCAAGGGAATTCGCCACACTTACCGCCGCATGGCGCGCTCGATCAACCGGTAAGAATCAAATAGAGGCGGCGGACCAAAGCGCTGTCTCTGCTTTCGCAAATACAGGAAATGAGATCTCGACCGCTCAATAAGAATTCTGACTCCTATTTAGAAGCTCTTGGGAAACCTGTGGGCCTGTTTCGTAGACGGCGAACAAGAAAAAATGGTTTCTTCGGGAAATCTTCCAGGGTATATACGATGCGAGGAAAAGAGTCGGTTGCGCTCTATGCGGGCGCCCGCTTACGCCGCGCGCGTGAATCCGACCACCCGGCCGTCCCGGTAGGAAAGAGTACCCTGGTCACCCACCTGTAAATCCGTATAGAGCGCTTGCCCGGCAAACAGGGAACGGGTTTCCCCGCCGATGGAGAACAGGATGATATAGTCCGTTTTTACATCCGAGGCGCGCGCTGTATGGGTGAGGCCGGAGGGGGCGGTGTTTTTTTCGATGACCACAGCCTGTGCGCGTTTGAGGTTCCGGCGGTTGTTATGTACAACCATGACAAACGAGAGGACGCTGAAAAGGGCGACGGTTCCCCATAAAATGCAAACAAAGATTCCGAATGGATTCATGGATTCCCCTCCTGAGGACGTCTGACGTTTTTACCGCATGTGGCGGCAGTTTTATGACGATGGGACATTGAAAAAAGCGGGACAGGTTCCACAACAGAACGGCGGCGGTGTAACCCCCGTTGGCCGCCGGTTGTACAAACGAAAATAGGCGTTGTTGTTTTTGGCTCAAAATTTTCTTTTGTTCATTAACAACGAAGAATTTTGACGAAAAGGGACACATGTGATAAATTCTTACGCACAATGTCCATCGTCCCGTATTCCCATTTATATTGAAAAAAGGGCTGCGTCATGTCTCGACGCAGATCCCCGGTCAGAATGCGGACGCACAGCGTCTTTCGCGGACCTCCGGTCGGGGCGCACCTACGGTGAGAGCTATATGGGCAGACGGCTGGGGATTTTGCTTTCTGCTCGGGAGGGGAAGTCCTGTGGAGAGAAAACAGATGTTTTGCAAGAAGGGACGGCATTCCGTATTGCGAGCGGACCTCCGGTCGGGACGCACCTACGGTGAGGTCTATATGGGCAGACGGCTGGGGATTTTGCTTTCTGCTCGGGAGGGGAAGTCCTATGGGAGAAAACAGATGTTTTGCAAGAAGGGACGGCATTCCGTATTGCGAGTGGACCTCCGGTCGGGACGCACCTACGGTGAGGGCTATATGGGCAGACGGCTGGGAATTTTGCTTTCTGCTCGGAAGGGAAAGTCCTATGGGAGAAAACAGATGTTTTGCAAGAAGGGACGGCATTCCGTATTGCGAGCGGACCTCCGGTCGGGACGCGCCTACGGCGAGGACTATATGGGCAGACGGCTGGGGATTTTGCTTTCTTGCCCGGAAGCGGAAATCCTGTGAAAGCAGGCGGACCATGTAAAGAGAAGGAGCGGCCCGTCATATGGGCGGATAGGCCGCTTTTCAGTTGACAGGAATGCGATTGCATGAAAGCGCTATCGCCTTTCTCTGTTAGGCCGGGCGTTGGATTTAATAATGAAAATAGCGCTCCTGGCGGGAAAACCGTCCGGAAGCGCTGTCCAGATGTGCTTTTTTGATATGCAACTCTTGTAGTCTGTACTTGGATTGCGGGGCGGGAGTTCCGAAAGACTGTCGGAAAGGCGGGCGGCATTTGCTAGAAAGCCGCGGCTGTTTCCTCATGAATCATTTGAAATGGGGATAGCCCTATTTTTACTGATTCCAGGAATAATAATAGATGGCGTTATCCTGCAAATCGACCATCCCCACGACGATGTTTTGAAACAAGGGGATATCTTGGTCAAAATGCGCATGGTTCAGCACGGCCCCAGGCTGTTTATACCACGAGGAAAGGATGCAGTAGAAGCCCTGCCGGTTCCCGTTCTCGCCAAAGATGTTCCTTGCCAGTTCTTTGCCGGGGAGCGAACCGATGGCCTGTACCCGTTGCCGCAAGGACTGCGCAACGTCCTCCGGCAGCGGGAGGGGCGACCAGCGCGCCATAGCGCCCTGGGAGAGGAAAGCGTCCAGTTCGCCGGGTGGGAGCGAAAAGGCATAAAGCCGGTATCCGTCGCCCATAGCGCCATAGGTATCCTCCTCGAACAGAACCTCCGTGTGATCTGGCAAGGCCAGGCCAAAGCTGTCCGAGAAGAAGGAGTAGGGGGTCTCTTCCGGCCGGGTCGTTAGGAAGATGGCTATTGCCGCAACGATCAACAGAACGAACCCCAAAAGAATTTTAGGATGTGCAAAACATCCGGTTTTGTTGAGCTTCATAGGTGTAACCCCATCATGGTTTTTGCCTTTGCAGATCGAGTCCTGGTGGCCCTAAAAGAAAGCCTCTTATGTGTTCTCTTCCCAGTTATTCGAAAGAATGGCCTTTCCTTTAAACATCATACCGCTCCAGTGCGGACTGATACCATGCGGCATACTGCTCTTCACCATGGGCACTCAGATGTTCAGGGAGGACGAGTTCGCCGTCTTCAGGGACAGCAAAGCTGGCGCACCAGGGATGTGTCTCAGAAAATGCTCCGCTCCATGGTCGGCCAACGTCCGCTGCGTGATTTCCTGGACAAATAAAAAGGATGTACTCCCGCCCTTGTATAATGGGCTGGTGCCCAAAATAGGAGACAACGGACGGGTTTCCAAGAGAATCCTCTTGGATAAAGTAGCCTTCTATAAAGGGGATGGTGTCCCCCGCTTTTAAGTCTCCTTTGAAGGACTCCGTGATGGTGAGGGTGGAGTGCGTAAATCCCGTTGTTGATCCGTACTCCGGATCATCCTCAATGGGCAGGTAATTTTTCGCATCCGATAGAACGCCTTTTACAATATAGGGAGACCGCTCTACAAGGCTCGCAAAGGTTTCTGGTTCGTTTACGATAAAACCTTCGATCGAATGGAACGGCAAGCTTTGGATATCCATTTCCTCAGCATGAACGCTGGGAATTACGACCATTGCCGTCAACAGAACGGCCATACACAGGGAGATAAAAAGCTTTTTCATCATGTTGATTCCCCTCCTATTCATAGATCGCCTGAAGAGACTCGATGTCGTGGTCGAGGATGACGTAAGCGGCCGTAGCTGTAGTTGGCTGCATGACGGCTGTCTCCGTACAAGACGGATGTTTTAGACCAAGCGCATGACCAAATTCGTGGATAATTGTCTGGGCCTGGATTGCAGAGCTGTAATTTAGAATGGCGTTGGAGTTTAAGGAAACGGTTGCACGTACAATAGAATCTCCCAGTTTCCATTCATGCTATCATCGTCGCCTTCTAAGACTTGGCCGTTTTCGTCCATGGTCATTGCATATCCTAGAGCTTGATAACCTCCAGGAGTAATGATAGAGCCGCACGTCATTCGAATGTCCATCCCCAGGTCCTCGTCCGTGTCCGATACCTCGATGTCCCCAAAGGATACGCCGTCCGCAACATCGTTCCATGATTCAATCTGGGAGACAATCCCATCCATGCTGAGACGGAAATCTTCTTTGTCAACCAGGCTTTTTACTTTGTCGAGGATTTGCACGGAGATGCCGTCTGCGTTTTTCCACTTTCCACCAAAGCTATTGGAAAAGGAGAGCACCTGGAACGTTCTTGACAGCTCGTTGTCGTCCGGATCGATGTCGGCGCTCGTATGCTGCGGGTCCACGGACATACCAAGAGAAGCTTGTCCGGAATTTTGAAATTTTGCTTTCACAGAGAAGTTTAAAACCTTTCTTGCGGGAATGCTGACCCTCGCGGCTGCGCCAAGGTCTTTTCCATTTAAAAGGAACCGGACGGGAATATCCACCGCATCCAAGTTCCCCAGGTTTGCGACGCTCACTTCATATTCGTGGTTGACTCTGGGTTCCACGCTGCTGGGCCCGTTAATGGCATAGGCCCTTACGGAAACGGCGTCCGCCCATTGAAAATCTTTGGAGACCGTGTTGTTCGCGGTGTTGGTCTCTGTCACACCGCTGGGCAGCCAGGCGTCTACCAACAACGTGTGCGTACCGCCAATGCGGTTCTTAAAGTTTAATTTCAGAGTAGCAGTTGTATTTGGCGCCAATGTGACCTGAACGGTTTTGGTGGTCAGAATTTGCGCATCTAAGTAAACCGCATAAGAAAAGCTGGAGATCGTCGTGGAACCGAGATTTTGAATCGTGACCGCAATCGGTACATCTACCATGTTGGGAAATGGCTCTGTATGATTGGTGGCGCGTGGATTGGATACAGCCAGATCGGTTCCTGTTGCCCTTTGCGAAAGAAGGGCGGCTGTCTCCGGAACGGTTTCTTCCAACACCTCAATCCCCATTTCTTCGATTTCCGGAAGAGGTTCTTCGAAATCTTCAGGAAGCTCTTCTTCCGTCATGGTGGATGCAGGAATCTGGATCTCGTTGGCCTGGCCAGCTGAAAAGGTGAGGCCCGTATCTGTTTCATCATGGGAGTCAATTGTTTTTTCAGAGGTGGTTTCCAAGGGTTCTTGGATAGATTCGTGTTCTGCGCCGGCCTGTCCTGTGAAACAGTCGATGCAGGCGATACACAGAATACAAGCTAAGATTCTTTTCTTTACTTGTGTTTTTATAAAAATTTCCCTTCCTTGCTTTCCAAAATCGTTGCGTTATAAGGTTAAATGGTATATTGGAATCTCCTCCCTAAAATGAATCTTTTGATTTATCCTTTAAGGTTTGAAGGCATAGAAATATAAATGAACCTATAAATCCTAAACTATAATAATATAAAAATAGTTTCTAATAATTCATAACGATTCGATAATCCCAAAGTGGACGACTTTTTAAAATGATTTAAAAATAATTATAGAGAAAATATATTGTATAATTTGTCAAATATACATAAAATTCTTAACAATACGCAAAGAAAGGACCCATCCCATGTCTGAAACACCTCTTTACACCGCGTTGATGGAACACCGCGCCCTGCACCGCGCGGCCTTCCATACACCCGGACATAAAAACAATCCAGCTGCATTGCCGGACGACCTTTTAACGCTCGATTTTACAGAATTGCCGGATACCGACAGCCTTTTTGAGGCCGAAGGGCCCATTCTGCGCGCGGAGCAGGCTGCATCGCGGCTCTTTGGTACAAAGCGCACGTTGTTCTCCGCAGGGGGGTGTTCCCTTTGTATTCAGGCCATGCTGCGCCTGGCCGCGCCAAACGGGGGGAAGATCCTGTGTGGGCGTGTGGTGCACCGCTCCGCGGTGAACGCCATGGCACTGTTGGGCCTGGAACCCGTCTGGGCTCTTCCAGAGGAACTCGCGGATGCGGCTGCCTTGCATCCCGATGCGCGGGCGGTCTACGTGACCAGTCCCAATTATTACGGGGAGTTGACAGACATCCCCGCGCTTTCCGCGGCGTGCCGGGAGCGGGGAATCCCCCTGCTCGTGGACAATGCCCACGGCGCGCACCTCTTCTTCACGGAGCCCGTCCTGCATCCAATTGCACTGGGGGCCTCCATGACCGCCTGTTCGGCGCACAAGACGCTCAATGTCTTGACCGGCGGCGCCTGGTTGAACATTGCGGACGAACGATTTGTTCGTGACGCAAAGAATGCAATGGCCCTGTTTGGTTCGACCAGCCCGTCCTATCCGATCATGGCCTCATTGGACTGGTGCCGGGCATGGCTGGAAGAGCATGGCCGGGCGGAGTTTTGTCATTTACAGGCCCGTGTCCGCGAACTTAAAAAGCAGGCGGAGAAATCCGGGCTACATGTTCCTGGAATGGGTTGGTGGGAAGATCCGCGCCGCTGGGACCCAACGCGCATTACGTTGGACGCTTCCTCCGTGGAATTGTCCGGGCTGGAGGCGGCGGAGATCCTCCGGCATGCGGGCTGTGAGCCGGAATATGCGGATAGCCAGTTTGTTGTGTTGATTGTTACGCCATTTAACAGGGAGCGGGACTTTGAACGGTTGGAAATCGGGATTCGCCTGTTGGCAGACCGCGAGGCGAGGAAGGCGGTTCCGCTTCCTAGGGGGCTGGAGAGGAAGCCTGTTCCCCATACGATCGGGATACCGCCCCTCCCTCCTGCGCGGATTTCTCTTCGGGAGGCCGTATTGGCCCCGTCCGAATGGATTTATCTGGAAGAAAGCGCTGGGAGGATTGCAGCAGAACCGGCATGTCCGTGCCCACCGGGGGTGCCCGTTGTAATGCCGGGAGAGGAAATTACAAAAGACGCGATGGACTTTTTGCGCGCCTATGGCTTTTCATCCATAAAAGTGCTAAAATAAGAAAGAAACTTTCTGCATACTTAGGTACAGAAAGGATTCACTTGCCCACAGTGGGCGATTGGCATGCATTTTGAAACCGCAAGGTTCAGAAGCGGTCAAAGAGAACATATCGGCAGAGTTTTAGGAATAACCTTGCCACATGGGCCGCCCGTTTGGGTTGGCCAGAATCAACGGAGGGATTTTCGATGAAACTGGTACTTGCAATTGTGAGTAAGGATGATAGCAGCATGGTCTCTTCTGCGTTGACACAGGAGGGATTCTCTGTCACAAAATTAGCGACTACAGGCGGTTTTTTGATGGCTGGCAATACGACGTTTATCTCCGGTGTGGAGGACGATCAAGTCGAGAAGGTCATCGACATCATCCGGAAACAGAGCAGCAGGCGTACACAGATTGTACCCAGCACCTCCACGATGGATGCAGGGCTGTACACCTCTGTGCCGATTGAAGTTACAGTCGGCGGCGCGACCATCTTCGTGCTCGACGTGGATCGCTTTGAAAAGGTATGAATTTTGAAGGAATTAGCTGTAGTGAGGGGGTCAAGCAAAGCCTTTCGCGGGCTTTTGCGGAATCCCGCCTACCGCATGCGATGATCTTGGAGGGCCCGGCAGGCTCTGGAAAGGCGGAACTGGCGCGGTGGATCGCCAAAGCAGCGGTGTGTACGGGGGAAGGGGAACGGCCCTGTGGGCGCTGTTCCGGCTGCATGAAGGCAGCGGCAGGTGCCCACCCGGACATTACCATTGCAGGCGGTGGAACAGCAGCGCGCTCTTTCCATGTGGACACGGTGCGGCAAATCCGTTCCGACGCCTATATTAAGCCCAATGAAGCGCCGCTTCGCGTATTCCTTTTGGAAGGAGCGGAGGCGATGTCGGAGCAGGCGCAGAATGCCCTTTTGAAAGTGTTTGAAGAGCCGCCGGAACGGGTAATGTTTATTCTGACCGTGACTTCAGCGGTAAAGCTCCTGCCAACGGTGCGTTCGCGTGCGCAGATCTTCACTTTGGAAGGGGAGGAACAGCCGTCCGATACTGACTTGGCGCTTACTGCGGCGATTTCCCAGGCAATTCCGGCCTCGGGGGAAGTCATGCTATTGGAGCTGACTGCACCGCTGATAAAAGATAAGGAGCGGTTTCGCCGTGTTTTGCAGCAGCTTGCTTTGTTGTTCCGCGATGCGTGTGTTTTGCGCGCCGGCGGGACTTCATGTCTTTCGCACCAACCAGAGGACGCCGAAGCGTTGGCGCATGCATTGACACGCGGCCAGTTGATGCGTCTTTTGGAATATGTTCAGGGCGCGCAGAAGGCACAGAACCAGAATGCCAACGCAGCACTGTTGGTGACGACATTTTGCGCCCGTATACGAACCGCCGCCCACGGGCGAAATGTATAAAAATTGGGCATCCTAATTCGGAAAAGAAAGCCATCGGTCCCGCGATGGTTGGGAGGTTGTATATGGCTGAAGTAATTGGCGTTCGTTTTAAAAACATGGGTAAGGTGTATTACTTTGACCCGGAAGAGTACGAAATAAAAATCGGTGACAATGTGATCGTCGAGACCGCACGCGGCGTGGAGTGCGGCGAGGTTGCAATGGAGCGCAGGGAGATTGCGGAGGAGGATATTGTCCAACCGCTGAAAAAACTCATCCGGCTTGCAACGAAGGACGATATGAAAAAAGTGGCGGAAAACTCCATCAAGGAGAAGACCGCTTTTGACATCTGTGTCAAGAAAATTGCCGCACATAAATTGGAGATGAAGCTGGTCGATGTGGAATACACATTTGACAACAGCAAAATCTTGTTTTACTTTACAGCGGACGGGCGTGTGGATTTCCGAGAACTCGTCAAAGACTTGGCGTCTGTTTTCCGAACCCGCATTGAATTGCGGCAAATCGGTGTGCGCGATGAAGCCAAAATGCTGGGAGGGCTTGGAATTTGCGGCAGGCCATTCTGCTGCTCCTCTTTTTTAAGCGGATTCCAGCCCGTGTCCATCAAGATGGCAAAGGAACAGGGCCTGTCGCTCAACCCTGTGAAGATTTCCGGTACTTGCGGGCGGCTGATGTGTTGTCTGAAATATGAGCAGGAGGCGTATGCGGATCTTTTGCGCCGTACGCCGTCGGTGAACTCTGTGGTAATGACCCCGGCGGGCAAGGGCGTGGTAGTGGACCAAAATATTATCACGGGCAACTTGCAGGTTCGTTTGGATTCCGCTCCAGAGGCTGCGCCACAGACTTTCCAGGTGAAACAGGTTAAACTGTTGCGTGGAAAGGGCGGCGTGGAAAAGAAGGAGCCAGAAGCGGATATAGAGGACGATGAGGAGGTTCTCGATGTGGAAGGCCTCCTGGATCTGGAGGAGGAAAAGCCGGAAAAATCCGAGCAAAAGGAACGCACGGCGGATCGGCGGCCACCGCGGGACCCAAATACGGTGGCACGCCGGGAGCAGTCGCCGAAGGACCGTGAAAAACGTCCCGCGCAGCAGAACAACCGGACAACCGAGCGCCGTGAACGTCCGCAAAAGAAGGAAGGGCGTCCGCAGCGCGCGGCAGGAGAAGCTTCGAAGTCCGTGAGTGAGGGGCGTCCTTCACAGCAGGGGCGCAGTGGTAATGAGCACCCAACCGGCGCGCCGAAAGGAATGCATCGGGCGTCTCGTGGAGGACAACCGCGGGAGCACCGCCCAGTTGAGCCTCCAAAGCCCCTTGTAGCAGAGGCCCCGGAAAGGGCGAAAGAGGCCGAATCGAGTACGGACAAACCATCTGAATAATTGTGAAGGGCTGCATTGCTGGATACTCTGCAAGGCGGCCCTTTTGATTCCTCTCGATCGGAGAAGGCGGTTGTGCTTAGGGGATGAAAGGACCGCAGGGGTCTAAGCTTTTGGGACAAAGGCTTGTTTGCGTCCGAGGAGACAGGCATCGTTTTAGCCCAACGGTCTTATTTTCAAAGGGAATCCAAAGGAGAAAAAGGTTTGAGGCTGTATAAATGGAGTATGGTCTCGAAGAAGGCCCACACAATCAATTCCCTGAAAATCGCAGGCGTGCTTAACATCTAAGCGGTAGATGGAACAGTCGCCAGACCATCTTGGGGTGGAAAAGCCGTGGCTGCTGCTTCTACAGCAGCTGGATGTGTGGAAGGACGGCAGCATGTATTTGGAATGGGGGACAGTAAGGGACCATCCATATTGCACTCGTTTCCATCCGCGTGCTCAGGAGTGTACCTGTTTCCTCAAGATGATTCGAACAATTACAGTATTGTTGCGCCCGAGGCACTACGTTGCAGCATTTTTTGCACCTCGCAGCGCGACAGAAAGAAATGGTTATATATGAAAAGAAAATGGTGGATTTGGCTGTTGGCTTCCGTCTTTGTTATGATCGTGCTGCCTGGATGTGTGGCCGCTTTTGCCCCTAGCGATGCGGGACTGTTTTTTGGAATCCTGTTGTTGTTTGCCGTCAATCCGGCGTATTCGGCGGTGGCAGGCACTTTTGCGGGAGGAAACATTTCGAAAATGTGGGGATTTCCAGCCGCGAATGCCATTCTGTTTTTATTTGGCGCGTGGTGCTTTTTTGACATGGGAGATCCGGCCTTTTGGGGATATGCGGCAATCTATTTGATGATCGGAATGGCTTCCATGCTGATTCGTAGAAAAGTACATCTATAAGAGAAAGGGTGAAAATAAGAGACGAACCGGCAAGAGGTTCTCGGAAAACAGAAGGAAGCTTTCGGCGACGCCTTGTAAGCAAAACTCTACACCAGCAGACGTACACTTCGGTTTTATATCGAAAGAAATGACATTCTATTTTAAGTGTCATTTTTTAAACGCTGTATTTCTCTTTATAAGTCGATAGATGGGGCTCTTTCATTTGTTGTAATTTTCTTTATTTTTCTTTCGCTGTTTTACTGATAGATACTGTACTTATGCGAATATACTCCATTGCCTGTCTTTTTTCGATAAAAAAACGCAAGGGATGCTTTCCGAGAAGGTTGTCGGAGGTTCCACCCCTTGGCGCCATTTGAAATGGACAAATGAGGAGAAGCCGGTGGAGTTGGATTGTGCCAGAGAGTAAGGAGGTACGCCTTTTTTCTCCCGGTTTTGCTATTTCAGCGGTAATTGTTTCTTCACAGAAGTTCTCTGGAATATCGACAAAGTAGCCGATGGAAGCCAATGAAAATTTTCCCAAACCACCAATAAACTGTTGCTTTTTTGGTATTCTGTGTTAAAATAGGCTTGTAAAACTTAATGGAGGTGTTACCTTTGGCATACGCAATTAGTGATGAGTGCATTTCCTGTGGCGCATGTGCTGCGGGCTGCCCTGTTAACGCGATCTCTGAGGGAGACGGCAAGTTTGTGATCGATCCCGACACCTGCACCGAGTGTGGCGCATGTGCAGAAGTTTGCCCAGTTGGCGCTCCTGCTCAGGCATAATTCATTCGTCAGAAAGCTGAAAGGCGAAGCGTCCAATGCGCTTCGCCTTTTTTGCGTTTTGAACAAGATGCCGCTTGCTTTGAAGGAAGCGGGACGAATCTTGTTATATATTTTTTGAAATCAGAAAGGAGGGCCTCCCTTGGCCAATACCTCTCCCCACTGGGAACCTCTTTCTTCTAAAGTCTCTGTGCTCGTCTCTTCTACGCATCGATTTAATACAGATACGGTTTTGCTTGCGTGGTTTTCTGCACCGAAAAGAGGAGAAATCTGTGCAGATTTCGGTACGGGTTGCGGTGCCATTCCGTTGATCTGGTGTGCAAAGGCGCAGTCCGGAGAAGGCTTTATGCCCGAAAAAATTTATGGGGTTGAGATACAGAGCGATGCTTGCGAGCTGGCGTCGCAATCCGTGGAAAGAAATCAGTTGAAAGATACCATTTGTATCGTACATCATGATATAAAAGCGTTACCCTATTTACATCCGCCCCGCGGGCTTGATCTGGTCGCCTGCAATCCTCCTTATAAACCGGAGGGTACAGGGATCAAAAATCCCCAAGAGGGCCTTTCGATTGCGCGGCATGAGGGAACCTGTACCTTTGCAGAAATTGCTGCCGCGGCTGCATATCAGTTGCGGTGGGGTGGGCGTTTTTGTTTCTGTTTACGCCCAGAACGGCTCGCCGGCGCCATGGAAGACCTTCGACATGCAGGATTGGAGCCGAAACGGCTGTGTTTTGTGCAGCAGCGGCCGGACAAGGCCCCGTTTTTGTTCCTGCTGCAGGCCGTGCGTGGCGGAAGGCCCAGCCTTCGCGTGGAGCCGGTGCTCTTGGTGGAGGATGGCGCAGGTGGTTTCTCTTCGAAGATGTTGCAGATTTACGGTTCTTATAAGGAGGGACATGTATGACGGGAACACTCTATGTTGTCGGCACACCGATTGGAAATCTATCGGATTTTTCCCCACGCGCCATAGAAACGTTGGCAACAGTAGACTTTATCGCGGCAGAAGACACGCGCGTCACGCTGAAGTTACTGAACCACTTCGGCGTAAAAAAGCCCCTGGTCAGTTACTTCGAGCACAATAAGCGCGACCACGGGGAGAAGATTCTGGCCCGGTTAGAGGCAGGCGAGAGTTGTGCCCTGGTGTCAGACGCAGGAATGCCCGCCATTTCCGACCCTGGGGAATTGTTAGTGGCCCAGTGTGCCGAACGGGGAATACCGGTCCTTGTGGTGCCGGGGCCCAGTGCAGTCGTTTCTGCGCTGGCAATCTCCGGGCTTCCGACGGGGCGGTTTACCTTTGAAGGCTTTTTGAGCGTCAATAAAAAGAGCCGTCGGGACCATCTGGAGGAGGTCAAAACAGAGCGCCGCACCATGGTTTTCTACGAAGCGCCACACAAGCTTTACGCAACCCTTCGGGACATGCTGGACGTTTGGGGGGACCGGCGTATTGCGATTGTTCGGGAACTGACCAAAATTCATGAGGAAGTCGTACGGACAACCCTGGCGAAAGCTGTGAAGCGCAGCAAGGATGATCCGTTTAAGGGAGAAATCGTGCTTGTGATCGAGGGGGCCTCAGCACCAGAGGCAGCAATCTATACCTTGGAAGAGGCGGTGGCGCTGGCTCAAGAAAAACTGGAGCAAGGTTTGACACCATCCGAGGCAGCAAAACAGGCGGCAGGAGAGAGCGGTCTGGCCAAGCGCGACATCTATCGCGCCATTCTGCATCAAGGAGAAAGCAAGGGATATGGAGATCATGAAGGTTGAGCAGCGCAAAGATGCCTTTATGCCGCTGTTCTTATTGGCGGACCCCAGCAAGGATATGGTGGGGAAATATCTGGACCAGGGCGATTTGTTTGTACTCTATGCGGATGGTGTGGCAGCTTGTGTGGCCGTGGTGGTGGAGTATGGACCGGATGCATGTGAGTTGAAAAATCTGGCCACAGCTGAGCCTTTGCAAAGACGCGGTTATGCAGGGCAAATGCTTCAGTTCCTTTTTTCTACTTACGCGCAGCGATATCGAACGATGTATGTCGGCACTTCGATGCAGATGCTCCCATATTACCGACGATTTGGATTTGTCCCTTCCCATAAGGTTGCAAATTTTTTTGTGGATTTCTATCCGGAACCTATTTACGAGAATGGAATTCAATGTGTGGATATGGAATATTTGAAAAGATCTCTTTGAATATATGTTTTTTCTCTAAAATTCGACTGGATTTTCCGATTGATTCTATGGAAATGTCCATGTATAATAGATGGTAAGAGATGGCAGACTATCTATGTCCCGAGTTTTATTGCAATCAGGCCCGCGTATGGAACGGGGCTGAAATATATTGGGTACTTAGACAGGAGGAAAAAACGATGGAGTTAAAAGGTAGCAGAACAGAAGCAAATTTGATGGCAGCATTTGCGGGAGAATCGCAGGCTCGCAACAAGTACACGTTCTATGCGTCCAAGGCGAGAAAAGAGGGGTACGAGCAGATTGCAGCAATTTTTGAGGAGACTGCACGCAACGAGAAGGAGCATGCAGAGCTGTGGTTTAAAGCCCTGCACGACGGCGGAATTGGTACAACGCTGGAGAATCTGGAGGATGCAGCGACCGGCGAAAATTATGAGTGGACTGAAATGTATAAGAACTTCGCAGACGTCGCTGAAGAAGAGGGATTCACTGCATTGGCTGCACAGATGCGCCTGGTGGCAGGCATCGAGAAAGCGCATGAAGAGCGCTATCGGAAGCTTGCACAGAACATCAAGGAGGACATTGTATTCAAGGCTGGTGAGGAGACGGTATGGGTTTGCCGCAATTGTGGTTATATTCACATCGGGAAGTCGGCCCCCGCGGTTTGCCCGGCGTGTAAACATCCACAAGCCTATTTTGAGCGCCGTGCGGTCAACTATTGATCGCTTGTATACAAAAGAAAGCCGCCCCATGCTATTTAGCATGGGGCGGCTTTTGCAATCAGGAAAAAATGAAAATACCGCTTGTGGATGCGCGAATATACATAAGATTCCTGGACTGAGAGCTACATAGAATACCCGCTGTGGGGACGAAAATCCGGAAGAGAATCCTTGCCTCTTTTTCGATGTGGGCAGCGGCTCTCAGGCGCGGCCCAGGCCATCCCTGCTCCATCTTTTCCTCTGCAACCATAAACGTATCACAGTTTGACAAGTTTGTCAATTTTTAGAAGCGCTTCTTTATGTATTTTGCAAATATTATTTGACATAGATATACTACAATTACATCGAAGGTGTGATGTGTAGTGTATGACTTTGGCCTAAGGCTCAGGCAACTGCGGGAAAAACAGAATTTATCGCAATCGCAGGTGGCCCAAAGGCTGGGGATAACTAGAGCTGCAATATCCAGTTACGAAAACAACATTTCTTTTCCTTCGGTCAATGTGCTCGCAGAGCTGGCCCTGCTGTATCGCGTTTCTGCTGATTACCTGCTAGGCCTGGACAACCGGACTACCATTGTGTTGGAGGGCCTGACACCGCGCCAAAGCGCAGTGATTCAGGAGGTCATGGATACACTCGTCACAGAGTTTAAGCTGTCCAACCGGGAACTCTCTATCAAAAAACGGTCATAAAATGAAAAAGCCTGCGGTGGAATCCCATTCCTAGGCTCGGGAGGATTCCGCCGCATGCGCCACAGGGCCCGACTGGAACACCGGACGAGAACGGTCACCCGTTGTTGCCGAATGTTTTCCTCTCCAGTCGGACCCAAATCGCTGCTTTCACCGGCGCGAAAGCCCCGCGCGGAAGGGCCTTGGGCGGGCGCTTTATATACCCTGGTTTCATTCCAAGGCTTTCAGCGCATGCGGATAAAAGCGCATTTATTTTATCGCGGTCTGCTTTTATGCGCAAGATGCGGCAAAATTTGTGGCAAATTAAGGGAAATAAATCATACGAATTTTACTGGATTGTGGCAGAATATGTTCCTTTTTATAAGAGATGATAGGTGAATAATATTCACATTAAATGTAGATTTTCATACAGGAAAAAGTTCATAATTATGCAGCAAAAGCCGTGTTTTTATGAAAGCCAAGGGAACAGATAAAATTTTGTCAGTGCAAGCAATTCGCGGCCGTAGCTGGCGGATAGAATATACCAGGGCGTTTTTGCCGGTACGGCGTATGCGGTTACCCTGTGTTCCTGCGCAATCTGTAGTGCGCGGAACATATGATAGCGCTCAGTGACAATGATGATAGTTGGGTTAAGCGATTGCGATTTGAGAATCTCACAGGTATATGCTAAATTTTCCTTTGTGTTGGTGCTTTGATCTTCCAAGTAGACACGCTCAGAAGAGATGCCGCGCTGTTCCAAGCCGCTGCGAATGGCCTCGGCTTCAGACCGCCATTCTTTTGCACCCAGTCCACCGCTGGCCACTGCAACGGTATCCGGATGGGCGTTCAGATAATCCGCAGCGGTATCGATGCGCGTCTGTAGTGCAGCGCTGCCGTCTTTACACCCCAAAATCACCACAGTGCCCTCCCCCGATGGGGCGGGGACTGGCCATAGCATACAGCCTGTCAAGAAAATTGCCCACGCGGCACAGATTGCCAGGCCTGTCCAACTGATTCTGCGGAAAAGGCGGAAAGCACGAGCGTGCTTTGAGCGCTCCATGCGGTTCCGCAGGGGTACATACCAGATACTGCCGGCTATCAGGAATAGGCTGAAGAGAATTCCGCCCCCGTTCCCCACATGAAAGACGCCCCAAAATAGAGGAATACAAAACCATATACAAAGGCCGACCCCGGCCCCAAAAGCCAAGAAAGAGAGAACGCTTTCTCTGCAAGTCCTTTTCATGGGAAATCCTCCCGTATTGTCAAATAATAATTAAAAAATCATGTGAAAAATAAATTCCAATTCGATTTTGTGTTCTTGGTATAAAGCATTGAATATCAAGAGGCTAAAGATCATCTATACAATAGATATACACAGCCATAAACTTGCGTATCCTTTCGTCGCAATCACCTTGGAAAATGAGAAAACATAGGGGATTTGAATGATATTGTAACAGATTGCTTCAAGATGAGCCACACCGGCAAGCCGGAATTGTTGGAGAGGCAGGACGAGCAGGCTTCGAGATTTGTACCATATTGCAAAAAGCACAAGGTTGAAACAGCAATATTCATCGCTGCTATTTGTATAGGAGCTTGTGCCGGGGCGTATTGGAAAATACAGGAATTTTACAAACTGGTTAGGATAGTGCAAGTGATGCCCGTTCATCGAAGAGAACGAGATCAAAGGTATCCGGGATGAGTATGGAACGGTTTAGCCAAGTGACGATACTTGATAAACGAAAGGTTCTCTTATTTTGGAAAATAGTTCTCTATTCGGTTCCCCTGATGAATAAAACTACATTTCGTTGGATTTACCCGAAAATTGGGAGAAAAATAAAAAGCCGCTGGGACATATCCGGAGCGATCAGTCGGCCTGTAAGCCACTTCAGTGCCTACAGGCCACCCCTTTGGACATGTCCAGCGGCTTTTTAAATAGGGATCACAGCCCCGTAACGATCGATGAAACTCTCTCCTTAGCCTAGTTTCTAACGAAAGGATACGATTTTACACATGCAATGATCGGTAATTAGCAATTCCTTTTAGAACTAGCTTTTGAAAATCGATGGCAACTATGGTATTGGAATGATTATATCACAGGAAACAAATCAAACGGCCCTTTTTGAGAAAGAAGCGGCAGCAAGTTCGTTCAAATGGATGGATTTTGCCCGCACATGTCTTTTTTCTGCCCGAAAATCCTCTCCGTGGCTAATTTTCGATTCTTTACAAAGTATATACTTACAGGGCTTTCTCTTTCCCGAATGTTTTAATCGATCGGCGCTGGCTGCCGCTAAGGGCGGTAGATTTGAAAGGGTCGATTTTGGGACAGGGGAACAATCAGGGGACGGTGAGGAGCCGGTACCTTAAGGTGGTACGCTGGAATAACTCAGTCGGTAGGATGGCTGATTCGTAATCAGCCGATAGGGAATTGCATTGCCGTAGAACGTGTGATCACCCATCAAGGAGCCCATTCTGTCGATGGGGAGGAAGGGAGAAGGTTGCTCTCAACCACAGGAGTGCCACTGATCGAGATACGCCAAGTTTGCCAGGGATAACCGGATGTATCGGAGAAGCCTCCGTCACCTGTGTAGTAAAGGTAGTCTCCTGTGAGGCACAGATTCCATATAGAACCAGCTGCAGGAAGGACTTGAATGGAGGCCTTTTTCTCTGTTTGAAGAGACAATGCCTTCAAGTCCACGCAGTATAACTGGCTGTTGGTAGAGAGATACATCGTGTCTCCCTGCACCCAAAGCGCCTCCACGCTGGGCGAGACTGCGGGGAGGTTGAGGATGGTTCCGTCGGGCTGTTCTGCCATCTGGGATGTTACCAAATCGGAGACATCGAACAGTGTGGCGTCCGTCCCATCTGCTGTTATACGGTGAATAGCACCGCTCGCTGCATAGTACAGGGTGGAACCATCCAGCACATATGGCTGGTCTTCCTCTGTGCCGTTGGAGAAGAGACAATCCAGGGTGTCGTCGTGGCACATAGCAATTTTTTTACTGCCGTCCGGCCCGGTTGCCTCTGTACGTACGAAGTAATAGAGTTTTCCATCCCCCCATTGTAATCCCAGCAGGTCGCCGTCCACACGGGGAAGCTGTGCCTCTGCGCCGAGGTTGGAACCATCCGTCACGGGACGTGTTTCACGCTGATAGATTTCACCACCACGCATATAGTAGAGATATGCATCCGTTACGATCAAGTCGCTGTGCGGCTGGTCATCCAAAGAGATCGGAATGGTCAGATTCCACTTGGATGGGAGGCAGTAAATACCTCCGTCGGACATATTAATATAGTATAAGTCTCCATGAAAGATATTTAGGTAGAGACACGGACCATCGGTCAGAGCGGTCTGTGTGTTGTGCTGTGCGTCCCAACGGTAAATGCGGTTGTTGTCCGCAAAGTTGATGTAATAAATACTACCGTCCTCTCCGTCCACAGCAATTCCGCCATTTGCCAAGTTTGCGTTGGAATTCCCAACGGTGGGAGAAATTCCATCCACCACATTTGGCTGCTGCTCCTCTGGCAGGTCGTCATAGAGGAATTCGGCAAGCCCTCTGGCACAGGTGGAGAGGTCGGCATAGAGAATATCGCTATCTGCGGCCTGGCCCGTAAAATTCATGGGAATCCGGCGGACATCCATCTCGATTGTTCGGTCTTGTTCGGAGTCCAGACCGGAAGGGATGGATTCAAAAAAAACGGTCAGTTGCTCATCGGTGAGATCTGTGTCGATGAGGTTGGTCAGTGAGCGGCGTTTTTCAGTATCCAACTGCCGCATCTGATGCAGAAGGGCACCCAAGACTTCTTCCTGCTTCATCATCAAATCGAGATTAGTAGAGATGCCAGCCTCCTCCCACAAATCCAAGTATTCAAAGACCTCTTGCCCAGTTAAAAGGGAGAAGTCAGGGGCTTGGGGATCGACGAAATAATGTTGACTGGTTGAGGGTAGAAGCGGTTCCGTTTCCAGTGGATGAAGCAAAGGGACCCCACCGCTTTCATTGATAACCTGTACGGCCTGTTCATAGTCCACACGAATATAGCCGTCAATTGCCACGCCAAAGGATTCCTCTACAGCCGTACGCAAAAGGGAGCCGCTACCGGCCTCCATGCCAACTTTCCCGATCGGTTGTTCTCCTGAGATGGGAACCTGAACGGCGAGTTCCGGCACAAAATTCACCAGACGGACAGCCTCGTCTGCGGAGTCTAAGGAAATCAACATCACGCAGTCCGCCGTGTTGTCCTTAGCGCCTACCCACAACAGAAGATTGGTTACCTGTGTATCGCGATAGAGGCCATCCTCACCGCGCACAACACCGCTTTGTTGTACAGCACTCCCGTAGACAAAGGCAATCAGCTCTTGCGAGAGCGTTCGCAGGTCGCTCGATTCCCCTCCAGACAAATCATCCGGGTCGTGGTCCGGTACATCGTGCGTAGAGAAGAAATTTCCTGGGAAAGTATCCATGGAAGAAAGGATGTCCAATACAGTTGGCAGGTTTAAATTGGTCCGCACCTTTGGAATCAGCGCCTCCAAGAGCTCAGAAGCGCTGGATGAATCCTCCCAAATCTGTTTTAGAATGGCCTCCGCCACCTTTTGTTGCCGGAGCATGCGGTCGTAATCGGAGCCTATGTGCAGGCGTCCAAAAAACAGCGCCTGTGGGCCGGTCAATGTGTACTCTCCTGCGGCAAAACCACCACCCAAAGAGATCTCTAAGGAACTGCTCAGGGCAAAGTAACGAGCTTCTTCTTCGGAAAGCTCCAAGGTTACGCCGCCCATGGCGTCAATGGCAGCTTCTACAGCACTGGAATCCATCCAGATATAGCCATCCACAGCCAGACCAAAATTCTGTTGAATCAGTGAAACGGCTTCGTCCCCATTTTCTTCCTTTTGGAAGAGGGCGGAGAGAATTTGTTCTGTATTGTCTGCTGCCTTGACCTTTAAACTGGGGAGAAAACTGCTGAGTTTAAGGCCTCCATTTCGATGATCGATCGAGAGAAGCATCAACGCATTGCCGTCACCGTTGTCATCCGTGCACAGGCACAGAATATTTTTGATCTGACTGTCGCGATAGAGCCCATCGCTGCCGAGGATGGCGCCCTCATTGGAGGACGGCACACTGGAAGTGCTTTCGATCGGTTGCAAGACGCGCTGTAAAGTGGGTACGCCGAGCCCAAAGAGGACGATCAGGCAGGCTGCTAATGCAGCGGGGACCAGCCAGCGCGGCCGTACGCGCCGGGGTTCGTCATGTCCTTCCAGAGTGTGTATCAGGCGATCGCGGAAAGCTTGGTCCGCGTGCAGCTTCCGATAGGCGGATTGGTATTCCTGCTTCATACGATTTCCTCCTTTAAGGCTTTCGCCAGCAATGCACGCGCACGGCTGAGACGGGACGAAACCGTATTAGGCCGGCTGTGCAGGATATCTGCGATCTCTTTGGTGGAGTAGCCCTCAAAATAATATAAGTGGACCACTGCGCGATATTTGACCGGAAGGGCGGCAACCGCAGTGACCACTTCGAGCTCTGCGCTATCCAATGCAGGAATCCCTTCGTCTAAATCCGCTCGTTTTCGGAACCATGCGGAAGCCAGATGGTTTTTACAGTGATTGATGGTCACGCGGAGCAGCCAGGCCTTTTCGTGCTCCTCGCTTTGGAAGGTAGGCGCTTTTTCGATGTATTTCAGGAGGACTTCCTGCACGGCGTCCTCCGCTTCCGCTCGATTATTCAGTTGAGAATATGCTACGCGCAGCAGCATAGTGGCGTATTCGTCCACCACGCGCTCAATTTCTGCGTTCGTTCGCACGTCCTTCACCCCTCTCACCTATAATACCACCGAGGAAGGGATTTCCTTGCAAATGGGAAAAATTTACGGGTATTTATACCGTTTCATAGATCTCTGGCCAGGATTTATCAAAGGAGGCCACCACGGCGGAAATCTGCGATGCGCTTGATGTTTTACTCTATAGGAAGGGCCTGTAACAAAATACGAACCGCCGCGGAATGGATTTCTGCGGCGGTTTGTTTTTATTAAATGTATTGAGCATACAGTTGTTCTTATTAGATTTGAGGAAGAGTCAATAAACTATCAGAAAAATATATTAGTAGTCAAAAGTGAGAAAATATCACATAATTATTTTTTGAAAAATTGTCCACGTTTGAGTAGGGAATATCGTTATTAATATATAGATTTTTTGAGGAGGCGAGTCCAGTGGGAACTTTTAAATAGTTTGAGACAGTATAAGGAGGAATTAAAAAATGAGAAAAAATGTTTCGCAAAAGATAATGGCCTGGCTCGTATGCGCCGTATTTATGCTTGCCATAACTGGGCAGGCGTTTGCGGAAAACGCGGGGAAATCCGATCAAATTCACGAGGGGAATCCGTCAACCAGCCAAGAGCCAGAGCTCGAAAATTCTGCGAAAATGGTTGATTTTTCTGTTTCTGAAGAGGAACTGTCAGAAGAGTTGTATGAAGAGGCACTTCCTAACTTGGATGAGACAACCATTCAAGAATGGGAGGGCGGCGTAAAGGATTCTTACCATTTGCAGGCTTATACGGCAAATACTACGGGGACGGATTTGGCAGTTTTAAATCTTCGAGCGCCAAATAACACGGAGCCGTTCCCGAATATGACCAGTGTCCAAATTTCAGCTGACATTGTAAATCGCGGTTCTACCCAGATTACGGGTTTTCATTATTCTGTATATATGGATGGAAACTTGATGACCTCAAAAGCAGTCAGTGTTACCATGAATCCCAATAATGCCGTTACACTGAATTTGAACTTTACCAGTAAAGTCGGTGGAACACATACTGTGTTGGTGTCGGTTTGGCTCCCCGATGGGGTAACAGAGACCAGTACAGCAAACAATACAGTAAGCCGGTCTTTTCGGTGGGAAGATTGTGTTTCCCTGCGTGTGTTATCTTTGGAATCTCCGGAAGGCGATGTGTTAGAGTCCAATACGAATCATGAATTTGAGGCGCGAATCGCTAATTTAGGGACTTTACCTGCTGAAGATGTTCCTGTACAGATTTTAAATACTGGTAGAGAAATTGGTACCACAAACATTGATTTTCCAGCGGGAAAAATTGCAAACTTGTCCATCCAACTTAATTTTGACAGGCAGCAGGAAGTCAATTTGGGCATAGTAGTCGATCCGAATCAGGTTAGCGGAGACATTGATCCATCGGACAATAGCGCTGCAAGAATGATTGAGATTACGTATGATTTAGAAGACTGGGCAGGGAGATGGGAGGATGCCAGTCGTTTAGAGGTCCAAGTTCATCAATCGGTAGTGGAATATTGTAAACAGGAAGGCGCTATTTCATCCACGCAACTTACACAAGCAATCCAAGCTTGGAATGGGATTAGCGATAATGTTTCCTTTGATAAAGTTCGTTATAGTCCTACGGAAGGAGATGACTACATGATGGAACAGGTTCCTTTACATGTTTTTACCTATGAAGATCCTAACATCCATGTCTTAGGAAGGACACGGGTGTTTAAAAAAGATGTTTTGTCAGATATAACTGTAGAAGTATTGCCTGAGAATCTTTTTACTGATGAAAGTAACTATGTGGAAGCGAGAATTTATCTAAATACACCTACGCTAATTAATCAGGGAGAAAAGGGACAGAAAAAAACGGTGACGCACGAATTCGGACACGCGTTAGGTCTTGCGCATCCTACGTGTAAAGATAAAGCAATTATGTGGCAAACAGGGGATAAAGACTATGTATCGTATGAAATTACGGGACATGATGAGTATAATATCTGTAAAAAATATGGATAAGGAGGATTTTTCATGAAAAGATACGGACGGTTTTTGGTAGGGTTGCTTTTTGTTGCAACGCTCTTTTCAGCCTGTGCTCCCAAGGATATAAATACGAAAATTTCTACAATGAGCGTTCAGGTGGACACATCGTTCGATGCACAGACATTGGAAGAATTGGAGTCTCAAGCCAAGTACATCGTGCAGGGTAAATTTCAAGATGATGCAACTGAAGATTTGCAAAGTGAAGCCGGGATTGTTCTCTATGGCGCGACGGTTTCCTCCTTTGAAATTACCAAAGTGTATAAGGGGGATTTCGAGGTAGGCGACGTCATAAGGATTGCCGAGCAGTATTATGTGGAAGATCAGGATGGTCAACAGACGTTGGTTCATTATGGGAACTATATGCCGTCGGATGTAGGGCGCGAATACCTGATGTTCTTTGACAATCCTCCGGAAAACAGCGAGCGGTGGAAAGATACGTACACGCCGCTGTGCCTGGATCGGGGCCGGTATCCAGTGATAAATGCCAAGATGCGTTCGGTAGCTGATGTAGACAACATGACCAACGAAGAGCTGAATCTGGATACAGGGGATTCCTCCATTTACCGGCAGTTTTACAAAGATGTGATCGAGAAATATATGAGCGAATAACGCAGCTTACAGCCCGGCGGAGGAACCATCCGCCGGGCGTTTTTTGAAAGATGTTCTATTCTTTGCTGCATCCCCTTATAATTCTTCACACAGTTCTCTTGGGGAAACCGATAATACATGGATTTGGACATGCGCTAGGCCTAGCGCATCCTACATGTGGAGATAAGGCGATCATGTGGCAAACGAAAGATTCGGACTATGTGTCGCATGAGATTACAGAGCACGACGAATATAACATGATTCATAAATATGAGAAGTAGGGGGGATTTTCATGAAGAAATGTATATCGGTTATCATGATGGTGCTATTTGTAACCGCAGCATGTTCTGGTTGCGGCCAGAAAATGCAAACGAGGAGTATTCAAGAAGACCTGCTCTTTGATGCGGGGTCTTTGGAAGAACTGGAGGACTTGTCCAAACAGATTGTACAGGGAAAGTTCTATGACGATCCAAGAGAGGATTTACAAGGGGATGAAAGTATAACGCTCTATGGCGCGACGATTTCCTCCTTTGAAATTACCAAAGTGTATAAAGGCGATTTTGAAGTGGGGGATGTCATTCAAGTAGGTGAGGAATATTACATCGATGAGTCCGACGGCCAAAAGACGCTTGTACATTTTGGAAATTATCTTCCCTCAGAAGTGGGCAAGGAGTACCTGATGTTCTTTGACAATCCTCCGAAAAACAGCAAACGTTGGAAAGATACGTATACTCCTATTTGCGGAGAAAAGGGGCGGTACCCGGTGGTAGCCCCCGGGACGTGTTCGGCGGCCGACGTAGACAACATGACCAACGAAGAACTGAATCTGGATACAGGGGATTCTTCCTTTTACCGGCATCTTTACAAAGATGTGATCGAGAAATATATGAGCGAATAACGCAGCTTGCAGCCCGGCGGATGAACCATCCGCCGGGCATTTTTTGAAGAATGTTCCATTCCTCGCTGTATTTCCCAACAGGAATCCTTCACACCTTTCTCTTGACGGAAAAACCGAACAATACTATAATAAGTTAAATAATAAAAGCGACAAGAAATGCGAATGCTGCCGCCGGGAACTGGCCGGCGTTGGATGCAGTTTTGTATAGAGAAGGAGTGGCCCTATGATTAGCGGAGCGGAAATCATGGTGAAATGCCTGCAAAACGAAGGCGTTTCCTATTTGTTCGGTTATCCGGGTGCAGCGATCTGCCCTTTCTACGATTATATCACCAAAACAGATATAAAGCATGTGTTGGTGCGGCAGGAACAGAATGCTGCGCATATGGCCAACGGCTATGCCCGTGCCAGCGGCAAGCCGGGCGTTTGCGTTGCGACTTCCGGCCCCGGCGCCACCAATTTGATTACTGGTATTGCGACGGCCTACATGGATTCCATACCGCTGATTGCGATTACCGGGCAGGTGAATTCCTGGCTGTTGGGGCGCGATGTGTTCCAGGAGGCGGACATCACGGGCGCCTGTCAGCCGTTCACAAAGCATTCGTATCTGGTGAAGGATGCGGCGAGTTTGCCCCGCATCTTTAAAGAAGCGTTTCACATTGCAACGACGGGCCGCCCGGGGCCTGTATTGATCGACGTCCCCACGGACATTCAGCTTCAGGAGGTGGAGTCGTTCAACTATCCCGCAAAGGCGGATATTATTGGATATAAGCCCCGCACACAGGGGCACCCGATGCAGATCAAAAAGGCGTTACAGGCCATTAAAGAGGCAGAACGTCCGGTGATTTGCTGTGGCGGCGGGGTCGTGTCGGCCGGTGCGCGCGAGGAAATGATCGCGTTTGCCCGCAACAGTGGAATTCCGGTGGCTGCCACGATGATGGGCATCGGCGTTATGCCGATGGACAGCCCTTATTATCTGGGGATGATCGGTTCGCACGGCCGCACCAGCGCCAATAAGGCCATGAGCGAGGCGGACCTGGTGATTCTATGCGGCGCACGTGTGGGCGACCGTGCGGTTGCGGCGCCGGAGAGTTTGGCGGAAAAGGCCAAGATTATCCACATCGACATTGATCCGGCAGAAATCGGAAAAAATATGACGGCCCACATTCCGATTGTGGGAGACATCCGTTTGGTGCTCTCGGACTTGGCGGCAAAGGTGGAGAACACTGTGTCGCAGGAATGGATTGACCGGGTGTTTGGATTAAAGGCGAAATATCCGCCGCGCGGCGAAGCGCGAGAGGACTGCGTGGAGCCGCGGGTGTTCATCCGGGATCTCTCTGAGATGATGAAGGATGACGCAATTCTGGTTGCGGATGTCGGACAGAACCAGATCTGGGCTGCGCGCAATTTCAATGTGAAAGAGGGCCGGTTCCTGACCTCCGGCGGTTTAGGAACCATGGGGTATTCCGTACCTGCGGCTATCGGCGCGAAGATCGCCAAACCCCACCGGCAGGTGGCGGCAGTCTGCGGCGACGGTTCGTTCCAGATGTGTATGTGCGAGTTGGGCACGTTGATTCAAAACGATGTGGATGTCAAGATCATTGTGATGGAAAACCAGCGCCTCGGCATGGTGCGTGAATTCCAGGATAAGTTGTATGGTTGCCGGCACATTGGGACAATTTTGGAGAACGGCAACCCAGATTTTGTCAAGCTCGCAGAGTCCTACGGCATCGAGGCGGCGCGCGCAGAGAATAATGCGCAGGCCAAAGAGCTGGCTCAACACATGCTACAAAGCAACCGGGCGTTTATCCTGGTGTGCAACGTCGATCCGGAAACACCATCCATATAAGGAGGGACCGCCATGCAATATACCATTTCGATTCTGGTAGAGAACCAGCCCGGCGTGCTGTACAAGGTTTCCGGCCTGTTTGCGCGCCGTGGATTCAATATAGACAGCCTCGCCGTGGGTGAGACAGAGGATCACACGATTTCCCGCATTACGATTGTTGTCAACGGCGACGAGCACATTGTAGAACAGGTGGAAAAACAGTTGAACAAGGTGATTCCGGTCATTAAAGTGCGTGTGCTTCAGCCGGGTTCCTTCTACAGCTGTTATCTGTCGCTGATTAAGGTGAGTAGTAATGCACAACAGCGCGCGGAGGTCATGAAGATCGCAGAGCTGATGAATGCGCAGATCGTGGACGTTGCCACGGACTGCCTGACCCTACAATTTACCGACAGTGTGGAGCGCACCGAGACACTGATTAGCCTTTTAAAGCCATATGGCATCAAAGAGATCGTGCGCGCAGGCGCGCTTGCGATTGAAAAGGGGTCCGCTGTGGCCCGCCGTAAGGGAAACTGACAGTTGATAGTCTGCCAGGCCGTAACCGGCCTGTTCCAAACTTCTGCCGGGTCCATCCCCCGGTAGCCAAATAAATTTATTGCCGGCGAACGGCAAGGAGGAAATGTATTATGCCAAAGATTTATTATGAAGCCGATTGCGACATCAACGTTCTGAAGGGCAAAAAAGTTGCGATTATCGGTTACGGCAGCCAGGGACATGCGCATGCGCTGAACTTGAAGGAAAGCGGCGTCGATGTTGTTGTCGGTCTGTATGAGGGCAGCAAAAGCCGTGAGAGAGCAGAAAAGGCTGGCTTAACGGTTATGACCGTTCCGGAGGCCACCAAGGCGTCCGACGTGATTATGATCCTGATCCCGGACGAGCGCCAAGCGGATATGTATAAGAAGGACATCGAGCCGTACCTGACCGAGGGAAAAGCACTGGCTTTTGCACATGGCTTTAACATCCATTTCGGCCAGATCGTTCCGCCGAAGAATGTCGACGTATTTATGATTGCCCCGAAGGCGCCGGGCCACACGGTCCGCAGCGAGTTCCAGGAGGGGAAGGGAACGCCGTGCTTGGTGGCTGTGTATCAGGATGCCTCCGGCCATTGCCTGGACATCGCCTTGGCTTATGGTGCCGGACTGGGCGGCGCACGTGCGGCCATTATGGAGACCACCTTTAAGATTGAGACGGAAACAGACCTGTTCGGCGAGCAGTGCGTCCTCTGCGGCGGCGTCTGCGCGTTGATGAAGGCGGGTTTTGAGACGTTGGTCGAGGCGGGCTATGCGCCGGAGAACGCGTACTTTGAGTGCATCCATGAGATGAAGCTGATCGTCGATCTGATCTACAGCGGCGGCTTCTCCATGATGCGTTATTCGATCTCCGATACCGCGGAGTATGGCGATTATGAGATTGGCAAGCGCATCATCACGGAGGACACCAAGAAAGAAATGAAGAAGGTTCTCTCCGAGATTCAGGACGGCACTTTTGCTAGCCGTTGGATTGCCGAGAACAAGAACGGACGTGCACATTTCAATGCATGCCGTCGCATTGAGGCATCTCACCAGCTCGAGGCTGTGGGCAAGGAGTTGCGCAAGATGTATTCTTGGAACAGCGAGAATAAGTACGCTGACTAAGCGCTAGGCTTCGATACATATGTCCAACCCCTGAGCCTGTAGAAAGCAGGTAGTGGACGTTAGATAGGAGAGAACCGTTTTTGACGATTCACATTTCTATTTAGAGACTATATAGGATTGTTGGAGGGGACGTCCGCTGCATTGTTTAGACAAAGGGCGGTCGTTCCCGATCAATTGAAAAGCGCAAGCGCTGTACAGAGCAGCTGTCTACACATAAATAAAGCAAGGGCGCCCTGATTTGGCCAGTCGGCCGGGAGATAGGGCGCCCTATTTGTATTCTATTTCATATGTTGTGTGTTTGATAACAAAATGACCGGCACCAATGGACAGCAGTTCATGGAAGTATATTAAAATTAGAAGATAAAAAGAACCAAGCCGTGCGGGCGAAGCTATTTGGGACAGCCATTTTATAAAGAAGGATTTGTTCCAAAAGTATATGGATAAAGAGGAAACTCTCATAAATCAATCCATGCCCCTGGAGACGCCTGTGGGACCAACGGAGAACAATCTGCCAAGTAGATACCCTTTAATTGGATATAGCATAGTTCGCAGATGAAAGCTACCATGATAGTCAGCTAAATTTGTCTACAAAGGTAAGTAAGGCAGATTATCCAGATAATTCCTGCATACATTTGCCTATATTTATAGGAAAATGCGGCGAACCAACCTGATTCTTTCAAACCGTGCAAGCCTTTCGATCGCCCATCATGTAAAAACACATCGAACTTGCCAGGGTGGCCTTCGTTCCCTCTTTAGGCACTTTCTTGAACGGGAGAGCGATTGGAACCCGTGCCTTTTCCTGTTTGACCTAACATGGGTTCTGCGAGGTGTGTGCGGAAAAACTGGATCAGCGGGCCGGTCAAAAAGGCGGTGATAATGGTGCCGATACCCACAATCGCCGAGAGTTCATTCTGTGCAATCAGGCAGAAAATCGTGCCAACGGCTACACAGACAACATCCGTTGTAATGCGTGCCCAGCGGAACGCAATGCGGTTCTTGATTGCTTTCAAAAGAACATAAGCGGCTGCGTCATATGGAGCAATGCCAAGATCTGCAGCCATATATATGCTGGCGCCTGCACAGGTCATCACAGTGCCGAGAAGGAGTAGAACCACGCGCAAAGCAAGCGGGAATTCCAATCCTGCTTGTTGCGCCAGCCAACAGACAAAGTCTGCAAGGTATCCCACGAACACCATATTGATGACGGTACCCAACCCGATACAGGAGCGAATGGTAAAAAACACCACACCAAGTAGAAGGATGTTTGCGATCAGCTGCCAATTGCCGAAACTCATATGTAAAAACCCACTGATCCCCATATTCATACAGGAAAAGGGGTCTACGCCAAATGCGGCTAGGCGGAAGAGTCCCACACTGATACCGATCAAGAGGATACCGACGACCATCATCATTGCCCGGCGTCCTAATCGTTTTTTAGATGGATTCATAGCGAAATTTCCTTTCATTAAAACGCAATATTTATTTCATAAGAAAATGTTCGTGCTCATTTTATACAGAGCGGAGATGGAAGTCAAGAGAGTTTGTGACAAAGTTATTCGGTAATTTTTGGATAAAAAGTAAATCTCACACGTGTATAACAAAGAAAGTGCCGTATGACGCGACCCGTGACAGAACCCTCAAAAGTGTGTTATAATGGACGGGGATAAACGTGGGGATGTGAAAAATATGAGGTTTTTAGCATACCATGGAACAGATCGGGAACGGGCGAAAAAGATATTAGATCATTCATTTCTGGTGAAAGCAAACGATGAACATTGGCTGGGAAATGGGGTATACTTTTATTTGGATCGCTCGTTGGCGCAGTGGTGGACGACGAGGCCGACCAAAAAATTTGGAGAAGAGGTACACGAACCGGCGGTTTTGGAATGTGCCATTGAGACCGCGGGTTTCACACTGGACTTGCGCAAGTTGGACGACTACCGGTGGTTTGTAGAGGAGTACGCGCAGGTGATCGCCTATTTGACAGAGAAAATGCGTGTGGAGCGGAATAGCTTTAAAAGGCTCCGTTGCGCATTTTGTGATTATCTGCATAAACAATATCATTTGGATCTGATGATAGGGACTTTTCACTTGCCAGAGCAACCCTATTTAGATTTCAAGCGTACGCCGGACTTTGACCAATTGCAACTTTCTTACGTAGAAACACAGGTCTGCGTGTTTAACCAGGAGACCATTGTCAGTAAGCGGCTGATTGAGAAAGAGTGAATACAATGATTAAGCATAAGAAAGTAAATCGAGAGCTTTTACAAAAAACGTTGGGGGAAAATGGGATTAAAGCGACCCCTACAGTCCGTTCCGGTCAGACGGCGAAACTCGTCATGACCGGCGAGGATGGAAAGGTTTATGAGGTGAATAAAGATCTGACGGTCGTCCGTGTTCAGGATGAAATGCCCGCAAGGCCCCTTTTGAAGACACATTCCCAATCTCCCGCAGATCGGAGTGCCGTGCAGATCCGGAAGGCGGCAATGCGTACCAGCAAATATGAAGCGGTACACCAGAGCATCGCAAGACACAACGAGGCTTGGAAAAATCAACAGCGCCAGCTGGAAAAAGAGGCGTTGTTAGTGGCGACAACCCGCGCGGTGCGGGGCGTTGTCGCTGTCACAGAAAAGGCTGAGGGGAAGTTTTCCCGCATAGCGCGGATAGAGCGCAGGCGGTTAAAGCTGAAAGATGTAAAAGGCTGACGAGAAGTTGCCGCATTCGGTAAAGAAATCACCGGATGCGGCATTTTGGTTGTCTATTCCCATTTCAATAGGCATACCCATAAGCAAGGCTTCCTTTATTAGGCCATTTGAAGGCGGATATTCGTTCTTGCGAATCCGGTCGAAAGCGTTTATAATGAATTTATCATTGTGGTTATTTAGGCGAAAAAAGAATTTTGCCATTTCGTTTTAAAGGGCGCCGGGGCGGTGTGTAACCGGGGAAAGGCGAATAGGAGGGCTTAGTTATGTGGGATCGCAGGATTTTAAAGTCCAATGCAAAGACTGCTTTGCGCGGACGTTATTGGTTGGCTTTTGCCGTAGCGTTGGTTGCGTGTATTTTGGCTGGCCATCTGTTCACGGGAGGGATGAATCCCTGGAGTTTGGGCCAGGTCGAAGATGCCGCGTCGCGGGTGGAACAGCAAATCGATGGTTATGACGATTCATATTACTACGACTATTACGGCGATTATATGGACCCGTGGGAGGACCCCTATTACAGTTATCCGTATGGACATAATTTTGGACCAGGCTACCATGAGCCATATGAGTACTACGATGACCATGTATGGGATGATTTTGGACCGTATGGTGGAGCAATTGTCTCTGTATTGTTGTTAATTGGTGTGCTTGCCTTTGGCTTTGGGACAGCTTTTCGTGTTTTTGTCAGCAATCCGGTTGATATGGGTAAGTGTCGTTATTTTGTGCACAACCGCTTTGGGGATAGCCGGTTTGAACATCTTTTTAGCGCTTTTCGAGCAGGATACCTTACTGCTACAGGAGCGATGTTTACCACCGATTTGCTCATCGACTTGTGGCTTTATATCTTGTTTGTGATTGTAATCGTCAGTTTGATTGCGATTCTGAATGGCGTTTATATGATGGTGCTGTTGATGATGTTGAGCTTGCTGCTGCTAATTCCTTATGTAATCAAATCGTATCAGTACGGCTTTGTAAAGTACTTATTGGCAGATAATCCGCAGCTCAAGGGGACACGTGCGCGCCAACTCAGCACGATGCTTACAAATGGGGAAAAGGGTTCCATCTTTGTTCTCGATCTGTCTTTTATTGGTTGGTATTTGCTCGGTGCACTTTGTTTAGGGTTGGGCCACCTGTTTGTAAATCCCTATTATGAGGCCACGAGAGCAGAGTTATATATTTTTCTGCGAGAGAGGGCAATCCAGAACGGTCTGATCGATCCAAGGGAATTAAATCTTTATACGAACCCGCCGATACCGCCTTATGGGATGCCACCCCAACAGAAGGATACCACCTACGTGATGTACCAGAAAACGTCACAGGCAGGCCCCAATTCTCCATATGGAACTGTGCCGCCTGTTTACCCAGGTTCATCTGTTCCAACCCAGGGACCTGTACAGGGATATACGCCTAATGGGGTATTTCAAGGAGCCTCTCAGAATCCGTTTGACCGGCCGCAGGCCCCTTATGGGAGGAACGCTTCCCCATATCCGGGAAATTTGGTTCCCCCGCCGCCACCGTACGGCGTGCCGTCTTCGGAATCCCAGGCGGCCCAGCCGCCGGTTCCGGGAAGCAGGGAGTCGTTCGGAAATATGGGTGCGCCGGTGCCGCCCATGACGCATACGGATGTGCCGGATATAGCGCAAAATCCAGTTTCTCCGCCGTCCCCATACGGCGTGCCGTCGCCGGAATCCCAGGCGGCCCAGCCGCCGGTTCCGGGAAGCAGGGAGTCGTTCGGAAATACGGGCGCGCCGGTGCCGCCCATGACGCATACGGATGTGCCGGATATAGCGCAAAATCCGGTTCCTCCTCCGCCACCATACGGCGTGCCGTCGCCGGAATCCCAGGCGGCCCAACCGCCGGTTCCGGGAAGCGGGGAATCGTTCGGAAATACAGGCGCGCCGGTGAACCCGGCGGAGCATGTAAATACCCAGATGGATACCCAAAATGTGGTCGATGTATCAGAAGGAGCGAAAGGAACCAGTTCAGATACATCCGCACCGGAGAGCCCCTTGCCTTCGGGGACGAGTGTGCCGGAGTCCGTGCAGGAGGGCAAAAGTAGATCTGGAGAGCCTTACTCGCATGGAGAGCCGCCTACACCGACTGCTCTTTAAAGGAACATATTTCCTGAGAAAAGTATCGGGATATTTCAGAGTATTATAGACTCTAGGAAAGGTTTTCCACAAGGATAGAGAGACAACGGGAGAATTTCATGGAGAAAGAAGAGGATGCGTTATGTGGAGCAGACAAATTCTAAAATCCAATGCAAAGATTGCTCTGACGGGACGTTACTGGCGGGCATTCGTGGTGGCTTTACTGGCGGGACTGTTGACAGGGATTGCGAATTTGGGAGATACAATCAGCAATTTTCTAAATCAATATGATTCTTATCAATCGCTGTTCCGTTCCTATGATGCTGCTTATCCCCAGATTGTTTTCTTGGATGTTCTTCGCACGTGGGTGGTTCCGCTGACCGTCTTCGGTTTGCTGCTCTCCATCTTTGTGATAAATATTCTTCGAATTGGTGAAGCACGTTATTTTGTGCAGAATCATTTTGGTGAGACACACGTTGAGACCCTGTTCAGTGGATTCCGGAACGGATATGGAAATTCTGTTGTTGCAATGTTTGTCACAGATCTGTTTATTTTTCTGTGGTCGCTGTTGCTGCTGATTCCGGGAATCTATAAGACGTATCAGTATTATATGGTGCCGTATATCCTGTCCGATAATCCCAATATTCCAGGAGCGCGTGCGCGGTCGATTAGCCGGGCGATGACGGATGGTGAAAAGTTAAACATTTTTTTATTGGAGTTATCCTTTATAGGGTGGTATCTACTGGGCGGACTTTGCTTGGGAATTGGTGTTTTCTTTGTGAATCCTTATTACGAGGCGACCAAAGCCGAGCTGTACATTTATCTTAGAGACCGCGCTATACAGACCGGAATGGTTCAACCGGAAGAACTGGGTCTAGTATTTCATACCCCAGGAGGGGAAAATCCATTTGGCCCGCCGCCTTCTGTTTTTATGTAAGAGAATACGAATAGACCGGTTTTCCAAATAGGGGATAGGACGGAAGAGAGAACATCCGGCATAAAATAGACAATAGAGATCCTAAGATGGACTGCCGTGTCGGCATATACCGAATACAGGCAAGTGAAGCAGATCGTAAAGATGGACCGCCGAGACACGGTAGGATGCGCGGGCGGCCATATACGAATGAACCGTTGTATAGAAGTAAAAACGATAAGTTGGTTACTCAAAAACGGTAGGATGGCCCCTACTGCGGATATATAAAGGAGTCTTTTTTCGCTAATAATTTGGATGCTTCTATAATTCCGATAGATTAAATAGACTTAAAAGTCCGACTGCAAGTACTAAAAAATCAGCGGAGGATATTCCTTTATCTGTTAAGATAAGAATTGAAATACTAATAATAAACAAAAACGTATTGCATACAGATAAAATTTTTATCTGTAATTCTTTTATAACTTATGAAATATAGGCTTCATTTGATCGAAAGTACAGTATTCATCAAACCCTATTTGTTTTAATATGGATTTAGCTTCATTAATATAAGCACCTAAATGATCCTTTCTATGAGAATCACTACCAATAGTAATGATTTTTCCACCTAGTTTTTTATACAGCTTTAATATATCTCTGCTGGGCGTTGTATCCTTTAATCCATATCGATGGCTTGATGTATTTATTTCAATTCCTTTACCATCTTCAATAGCTATCTTTAATATCTCAGTGATTAAAGGTTTAATTTTATTAAAAGGGTATTTACCCTTTAAATCATATCGAGATATTAAGTCCAAATGTCCTAGCACGCTATAGTTTTTATATCTTTTGATGACATCTAGAATTTCTTGATAATATTCCATATTATATTCATCTTGAGTTTTATTTTTTTGAAAGTCCTGTGTCCATAATTCTAAATTTTTTACTTGATGGATAGATAAGATAATAAAATCGAAAGAATACCTTGAAAATAATTCATTATATTTATCGATTGTGTGCGTTTGGACTCCAAACTCTAATCCCAATTTTAAATTAATTAAGTTGCCATATTTCTTTTTTAGATATTTATACTTTTCATAGTACTTTGGATAATTAACATTAGCGACATACATGAATTCTGGCTCTCCAGGTCCCCCTGGTCTTTGTTTCATACTTTCGGGTTTATCCCAATCATCTTTAATACCATAATCAACGTGATCTGTAAAACATAGTTCTTTAATATCCATATCAATAGCATCTTTAACTACGTCTTCCATATCGTATGACGAATCATCACTAAATTCTGTATGGACATGGTAATCCGCTTTCATTTTTATCATCTCCTCTTTAAATAATTCAAATAGTTAAGGTTATCCAGAAAAGGAATGTTATACAACCTTATCCACACTATAATGATAACGAATTATTTTTGTAAAAACAATAACAATATCGACTTATAATATAACTATACCGACCAAAAGGAGATAGACATATATTTGGCAATTTAAAATAGCCGAGGGTTTTCAAATTTAGTTATTAAATTATGCGGGATGATTAACCCCACGATTTTAAGTCGTTTTCTATTTTTATAAGTTAAGTTTCTGTTCGATTTTATAAATTTCGTTTTGTCTTTACATTCATTAAGTCATGCCACTTTTAGCATTGTCTTTTCTGCTTTTGAAAAGCAACGTATTAGCTTGTGGTTTGTAATGGGTGCTATTCAGCGTTGCTTAGACACAGACCCTTGACAAAGTATAGACTAATATGTTTTAAGGTAATCTAGCAGAAATGAAATAGCCTGCTGTTTCATATCATGGAAGAACGACACTCTATATCAAGTGTCGTTCTTCCATGATATAATTTAGTATAATTCATTACATAAGGCTTTTTCATTTTTTATAATTTTCTTCTTTTTAGCCGTTTTGCTGATAAATACTGCGTTTAAACGAATATTTCCGGTTTTCGATCTTTTTAGGAACGCAGACATTTTTCCAACCAGAAAGAGGATACTCCTTTCCTATGAATCTAAAAAATCCGTAATTTAGAAGCGCCCTCTTTGTTTGCGCGGAATAATCAGAATACGGAACTGGGGAAACTCTCGCTACTTCATAAAACGATTCATGACCTGCCGGTAGGCTTTTTTATAATCGGTAGCATCCCCTTCACCTAAATTTAATTCTTCGTTTGCCATGCCGTCCATGTCCGGATCGGAAAAAAGACTGGTAGGTAAGACGAGGTAGCGACCATATTCGCGCCACAATGGGAAATACGTTTCCCCGTACTCTTTATAGTCCGAAGGCTCATCAAAAAAGAACAGGTATTCTTCACCCGGTTTGGATGGGGCATACAGGATGGGAGTGCCCACATCCATTTTGATGGTGTCAACGCCGTATAGATCCACCACACAATAAGGTTCGGCTACTTGAATTTGGTCGCCGACTTGAAGATTCCCTTGAATTACTTCTGTAATTTCCAGAGTGGTGAGGGTATGCGCGCTGAGGACGGTCCTCTTTTCTGGCGCTGGAATATAACCCAAATCCGCCACTTCATCCAAATAAGTAATCGTGCCTTCCGCATCGTCCAGAAATTTTCCTTTGACAATGAATATGCATTTTTCCGGCATTTCCTCAACTGTTTCGGGAATTCCCAATCGATAGTAGTATTCTACCTTACCTGTGGAAAGCACAGCTGAAATCGGCAGAGACTCTTGAGAACGACAGGAACAAAACGTAGAGAGCAGCAGGACAAAGGAAAGAACAAGAATCCACCGTTTCATAAAAATACCTCCTCAATATTTTTGATTTAAATTGTAGACGTCATGACCTTCAATATCAAAGGAAACCAGGGAATCCCCCGTAGTTCGCATGACCGCCGTGTCCTTACATGCTTCAGGATGCGCTAATCCAAGAACATGTCCGATCTCATGTGTAAGCGTCCTCATTTGATACGCCTCTGGGAAGGTAGACAGGGTATCGTAATTTAAGACCACCAATGCGCGGACATAGGGCCTCTTATCGGTATATACGTCGCTGTCCGGAATTTCTTCTGAACCATCTGTGTCCCGATAGAGATACGTATACCCTAGGTTTCCATTATGGCCGCCGTTCTCAGCGACAACGATCATTTGGGCGTCGGGCATGGTGCCATAGTTGTCAATCGGATATTGGAAACATTGGAATGGATGCCATTCCATTCGCGGATGGTGTTGGCAGCCTGAGCACTGCTCATCGTGTTGTCCGCATTAAAAAATTGTAATGCTAAACTATGAAATTGAACGGTAAGTTGCTTTGCATTACTCCACTTTCCTGCAAAAACTTCTGTATCATGAGAAACAATGCTTTACAGGATGCCGTATTATCATAAGGGGTTATATCGGTAGATGGAATAACCGGGTGAACTGTCCGTTTTAGAGGATAGGTTCCTTTTCGATTAAAGGATATGGGGATGGACCAGGTATATTGTTTCATAGAGCCAATCGTAGCAGACATATATTTTTTCCCTTCCCCATAGTCCAGGATAAGCTGCATTTCCTGGGTGGGTAAATTTCCGGTATTTGTTACAACCATTAATAGATCGTGCGTTTCACAGCTTTCAAACGCATTATCGCCGTCGAAACGTAATCCAGCAGCCAGAGCGATACAGTCCTGCCATCCGCCGGTGGAAATGCTGGTATTGTTATTATCATTAGACTCGGCAATCGTACGGCTTTCGTTCAATATCCTTTTGATGGTATGTATTCCGCCAAGAATATTTATACGAAAGAAAAAGGAGCCTTTGCGCCCGGCATCCAATGTTCCTTCCAACGTAAACGTTCCTTTCGGAACGTTGTCCAGGTAAAGTGAAACGGTAGGATTTATAGCGGCGGCGGAACCAATATTTTTGATTTCGATTGTATATTTTACATCGGTATTGCTGGGATATGGTAACGACTTATCGATGGTCAATGTTCCAAAGGTTAGGTCTGGTAAAGAAGCCCGTGTAGGAAAAGCGGTCTTCCAATCTTCAATTTGCCTCTCGTCCGATAAGAGAAAACAAAGTCCTGTATCGTTATTTCCGGAATCTTTTATAACAGGTTCGTTGATGACTTCAATATGTACCTCGGGTTCATCCAAAACGGCCTTTTCTGAGCAAACCGGTTCTCCCACCTCGATAGTTGCTGCCAGTTTTTCTTCTGTACCGTTTAAAAAAGAAATAGAATTTTTTTCGGCAAAGGCAGAGGTTGTCATAGGGAAGGCAATCAGAGCACATAAGAGAAGCAGTGACAATCCTTTTTAAAATGGACGCACATAATTGTTCTTCAAAAAATAAAAGATTTTTAACTGGATTTTACAACAATACATCTACAATAAATAGTATCAGCTGATATAAATAAAGTAAATTTGCAGTTTGCATAAATATATGTAAAATATTTTCGCCTTGAAATATATATAGTTAATATTTTATATTATATAATTTTTCTAGATTATTAAACTTTAAAACATTGGAATCGTTTTGCATGTATTATTTCGATTGCCCCCGCATGGCCGTTATATAAGAAGGAGCCTGCCCTATTTAAGGGCAGGCTCCTCTCTGTTTGGCTCAACGGTCCAAGATTTCAATCCAGTAACCGTCGGGGTCATTGATGAAATAGAGATCCATTTCACGGTTTTCGAAACAGATACATCCCATTTCCTCGTGCAGGGCATGTGCTGCTGCTTTATCCTCTACCTGCACAGCCAGGTGAATCTCATTGTCCCCGAGGTTATAGGGTTGGCTGCGGTCACGCAGCCAGGTCAACTCCAATTCAAACGGTGTGACGCCGTCTGAGAGATAGACAAGAATAAAGGAGCCGTCTGGCGCTTCCATCCGGCGGCATTCCTTTAAGCCAAGCGCCCTGTCGTAGAAAGCCAGGCTCTTTTGCAGATCAAAGACATTCCGGTTGACATGTAAAAAGGTGGACTTCACAATCCATTCCTCCCATTCCTTAATTTCTCTCTAAGCATGCCATGATTTTGATAAATTATGATTCCTAATTCGAACAAATTGGGATAATCCTCGGCGCAAGGTGTCGAACCATTTAAAAGAAAGGGCGGGTTCAGAAAAATGGTTTTTCGTTAGGCATAGAGTAAGCAAGCATCGCCGCTTGTGGTGTTCAACTGGATTTTCGCACTTCCGTCCTTATAGCGATAGGTATCGCCGCCGTGAAAGTCCGGAAAGGCACAGATGAAATCGCCGGTCGAACTGTTTAGCTGGGCAGTAAAACCATCATTTTCCGGAATAAAAAGCACAACGTCACCGGAAGTAGACTGGATCGCCGCTTCCGTAATCATCTGGCTGGTCCGCAGAGAGATATCGCCCGATGTGCTGGTGGCCTGAATGCGGGCGAAACTGCCGGAGGCCTGTATATCGCCGCTAGTGGTCTGTGAAATAAGTTGTTTGACCGTGACATCGCGGCAGAGCAAATCGCCACTGTTAGAAGAAAAATCCAGCTTTTCGAAGTCCCCTCCCAGGCTTACATCCCCGGAGTTGGTATGTACAACAAGCTCCTTTACTTCCAAGGGTTGGAAAAAGATGTCGCCGCCTGTGGTGTCCAATTGAAGTGTTTCATAGATCTGTTCCGGCAGATAAACCTCCAGGTCCGAGCCGATGGAGAATGGAAAAGGCCCAATCGGCAGGCCCGCGACGGTTTTGCCGTTGGAAACGACCAGGGCGTCATCCTCGATGGATGCCTGAAAGAACTGGTCCTCCGGCGTGTTTTTCACAGCCTTCTGTACAATTTTTATCTCTTTACCGCTGGTGGAAAAAACCGATACATCGCCGCCCTTCCAATCGAGTGCCAGCGTTTGGATTGGTTCAGTAAATGTTTGCTCATGGACCTGTTGATAGGTGGAATGGTTGCTCCAACCAAAGTGGAGGGAGAGTCCCGTCCAGCCGCCATTGTACCACAGATAACCAAACAGCGCGGTAAAGAGCAACAGTACGGCACTCCAAACCCCAATATAAATTTTTGCGGTTGTTCGGCTCATTTCGTTTACCTCCTGAGGGCAAAGATACCTTTGATAATGTTTTCTACTGCGCCAGCCATGATAAAGAGAATCCAAGAAAAGCTCCAAATTCGGAAGATAAAGCTGACGAGCAAATAAATTGCAACCACAATGCTCCAATAAGCCCCTTTAAACGCATTCAATGCATCGCGTTGGCGGCCATTTTTGACGTGCCATTCCTTAAATTCTTCCACAATGGTATCGTCTGCACGGGAATAATGTGGCTTCGTCATGCCATTGTAAATGAGCAGTCCTGTCGCCGCAGCGATAAAAAGGAACATTCCTCCAATCCCCCATGTTCCAGGGAATAGGATCACTAGAAACGGGCTCATGATATACAGGGCAACGGCAATTGCCGTACATAATGCACGTATGCGGGATTCATGCGCTGGAACCGGTTCAAGAGGGGAGGGGCCCCGCGCGCTGTCAATCAGCTCATCGATATCGCCAATACTCCGGATGACCGCATTATATGCGTCCTCTTCAGACATCCCCTGGCGGACGCGGTCGTTATACTTTTCAACGAGATTGGAGAATAATTCTTCGCGGAGATCCTCCATCCGGCGCGTTTTGGGAGAATTTGCAAAAGCATGTTCCAAATAGACACGAATACGGTCAATCATAGGTGGTAGTCTTCCTTTCACAAAATCAATTTGTCGATCAGGTCCTTCGTGTGCGCCCATTCTGCGATAGCGGCCTGATACTGGGCACGCCCTTCTTCTGTAATGGTGTAATAACGACGCCGGGCGCCTGTTGTCTCATCTCCCCAATAAGAGAGAATGAGCCCCGCCTGTTCCAGCCGCCGGAAGGCCGTATAAAGAGTGGCCTCCTTGAGCTCATACTGATTGCCGGTCTTTTCTTGGACCGCCTTGTTGATTTCATACCCATAGCTGTCCTTTTCGATCAGCTGCCTTAAAATAATTGTGTCCGTGTGCCCGCGGATCATGTCGGCTGTGATGGACAATCCAGTTCACATCCTTTCTGAGTTATAATATAATACAATATACCTCGCCTGTCAAGGTATGTTAAAAATAAAAACTTTCGTAGGGTTCATATGGTCAGGCATTGCAATAAAAGATCCTCAGTAAAGCCGAAGAGTCGTTTATCGAAAAACCCATACTGGTCATTAGACCAGTATGGGTTTTTCGATAAACGGAGAGGATGGGCCCAAAATCATGAAATGACTTAAGGATACTCTCGTTTTTTAAATACCGCTATTTTTGCTTAAAGAAAGGATTTCACTTTCCTATAAATCGAAAGATTCGTAACTTTAGGACGCCCTCCAAAACCAGTTTATTTGGTAAGGAAGAGAACTCCCAATGTATTGGGTCCACAGTGGCAGGAGATGGTACAGCTGGCCCTTGTGACGCAGATTTCTCGGAAATCTGCAACTTCCTGTATCGTATTGCGGACCAGATCAATATACTTCTCAGAGATGCCAGAATGGGTGATAAAGACCCGATCCAGCACCAGGTCTGCCCGGTCCGCCAACTTGTCCCGCGTATATTGAGGCAGGACTTTTTCCAGATTTCCACGGTATTTTTTGCCCACATTCATGGCGCCACCGCGCAAATTGTTTACCTCAATACAGGGTTTTAAACGCAATAAATTGGCGCCGAGTGCCGTCACAGCGGAACATCGTCCTCCGGCGTGCATAAATTCCAAGGTATCTAGAATGAAGCTGGCATGTGAGTGAGTGGCAAGGGCCGAAACCTCCTGGTAGATTTGTTCAGCGGGCATACCATGGGAGATACGCCGGCCTGCTTCGATCACCAACAGGCCCATACCGGTGGACAAGCTGCACGAGTCGATGACGTAAACATGTCCCAACTCTTGGGCCGCCAACCGGCAATTTTGATGGGCAGCAGAGAGCGCAGATCCCAAGTTGATATGGATGACTTCGTAGCCTTCTTCGACCCATTGCTTAAAATATTCGTAGAACTCCATCGAGCTGATTGCGGCGGTTTTAGGAAGCTGCTTTTTCTCCCGGTAGGCGAGATAGAGGTCCTCTGGCTGAATATCCACGCCATCCATATATTGTTGCCCGCCGAGTATGATGTGATAGGGAAAATACTGCACTTGATAGCGCTCTTTCAGTTCCGGACTCAGGTCACAGGTGCTGTCTGCGCTGAGAATGATTTTATTGGCCATGCTTTCTCCTCCCGTATAGCCTGTATAGCTGTCCAAACAGAATCACACCGCCCAATCGGTGTGTCCAAAAAGTTTCAAAATCCGGGCATCCCGGTGATTGCTTTTATGATACCGCGTTTCGTTGCCCTTTTCAATATGGAAATAAAAAGGACGTTTGCTTTTTATACAGAGAAAGGATACAATGGAAAAAACGACGGAAGGAGCGGACCACATGAATTTGCAAATTGTGCGAGGGGACATCACAGTTCGAAAGGTCGATGCGATTGTCAATGCCGCTAATACAACCTTGCTTGGAGGAGGCGGAGTGGATGGAGCCATCCATCGTGCAGCTGGCCCGGAACTTTTGGAGGAATGTCGCACTTTGCACGGATGTGAAACTGGAAAAGCCAAAATTACAGGGGGATACCGCCTTCCAGCACGCTATATCATCCACACGCCCGGACCGATCTGGCGGGGAGGAACGAGTCATGAGGCAGAACGATTGGAAAGCTGTTACCGTTCTTGCTTGGAACTGGCAGAGAGCAATGGCTGCCGGACCATCGCTTTTCCGTCCATCAGTACGGGAGTCTACCATTTTCCGTTAGAGCAAGCGGCTGAAATCGCTGTGCGTACAATCCTGCAATATGGAAAGGGCAAAACAAGGATTGTATCTGTAGAGATGGTGTGCTTTGACGACCGGACAAAAGCAGCCTATGACGCTGCCTTGAAACTGGCAGAAAAGAACGCCGCTTTAATCCCCAACGAATAGGAACGAACCTCTTTGTAGACAAAGTGGTGGTTAGAGTTCCTCTCCAAGGACTGTGCCACATGTTAGAGGATGCAGTGGAGGGGATCGCTTCCTATTATAGGATGACCCCAGAAAGATTCCAGCCCATTATGTTTTATGAATCCGTTCCAACCAGACGGTTTATGAGGAACAAGGCTACTAAAGTACGGTGCTGTGGATGCGGAATCGCGAATTTACCGCCAGAGGTGCTGTTATGGTTTATGCTGGTATCGGTGTCGCAAAGCACAAACATAGCCCCATTGTAGGTTTAGAGAGCGAAGTTTAGGCGGATGTGTTCTCCGCCTTCAATACGATGAATGGGCTCAATTGTCTGTTGCGGAGAATCCGGGGTTGTACCACGCCGTAGGGCAAAATAAAAGGAGGACTTGTGGCGGCTGGACGTTACTGCTATCGCTCGCTCAGAGTCCTACTTGACAGCGGTCTGTCCACCTTTTATTCAGAAGAGAGCCACAGTAGCCGGATGTGTTCTCATTTGAGACGTCCAAGAAAAAGGAATATGTCGTACCGGTTTGGTATACTCAAAAACAGGGATTTTTGAGGAATTCGGGACGGGCCATTCGGACCAAAGAGGAGAAATACAGATGAACTTTTTATCTTTAGAAGAGATGTACCAAAAATGGCAGGAGCTCCTTGTGATTGGCAAAACCATAGAACGTGAGAGCTACAACGATTATATTCTGGGTATGACGTTGGCCGATGAAGCGAAGCTCTATATTTTGGAGGCATATCGGGAAACGGAGCTTTCTAAATATCGGAGAAGAGGCGTTCGGAATCAAAGAAGCATCTTAAAAGAGCCACAAGAGATATGTTCCCGGTATTTACACTGCTGCAGTGTCCAATTGGGTGGGGAAAGCTTGCATATACAGGGCGGTACTGCCAGCCCCATGAAATATGGTTTACAGGATTATGGAACAATCCAATTGTTTTTAGACCTGATGACCGCGGGGTGGAAAATTCCCCGATGGCTCAAAAAGGAAGATTGGGAGAACCTGCAGCTGGTAACATTGGATGTCGCCGGTGTAAAAAAATTGCCGGAATATGAGCCGAATATGCCGGTAACTCTCCAATACGAACCGAAACGGATTCCGCATTTTCTTGAAAAGACACTCACTTTGACGGTCGGGAAAAGCCGTTCTTTCCACTTCTTAGATCATCAGGGGGATGAGGTGCAATGCTATATAAATGATGTCTCCCTAGTTGACGTATGGGAGGATGTGGAAAATCAGCTTCGTGACCCAAAATACACACAGGGGATATCCCCAGCAGAAGTTCAGCAGATAAAGAGCCATTTTTATAAAGTGTTGGAGGAAAACTGTCCAAGGGATATGCGCTATGTCTGCCTTGAATACGAATGTAACAAGGAGATCGACTTGCAATTCTACTCCAAACAATATTTGCAATCACGCCCGAAAAAGCAAAAAGGATGTTCTGGCTGCATCGGGGTGTGCTCAAAGCCAAGCCACCCATTTGGAGCGCATCATCTTCCGCTAAAAAGCTGCGTGTTGCAGACAGCCGTCCCACCGGACACCTCGAAAATTCCCGCAGAGTTATTTCTTTACTTTGAAGAAGCGGATGTGAGGGAAGAAACTTTTTGCTAACGTTTCATGTGCATGCGATGATTGGGGATAATCTTGCAAGGACGCGAGGATACTAAGAGAGATGTATCCGAGATGTTTTTAAAGGATAACTTGGTTCTGCTGGGGAACCTTCCGCGAAAGGGCAGCCCTCTAGCTATTTTGCAATGCGCAAAATAGCTTAAAAGGGGTACATGCTCCATCGCATCAATCAGAAAAGGTTTTGTTAGTCCAATGGTATGAAGTCAAGATGGGAATGCAAGAAAAAACAAAAGGAAATCGAACAAGCATACTATGTTGGCAGCAAAAAGGCAACATCAACCAAAGCCCTGCCCCCTATGATTTTTGAATCAGGGCCTATGAGTCAGAGCGCCTTCGCTTACGGACATTCACAGAGGATGGTGTAGAAGCTATTTTTATTCTATTGTAGGATGGAGAAGTCAACCGTTTTTAACCGATGTTTCTTCTGCAAACGTTGGAGGAAGCGCAGGAGTATTGCGAAAAGAGTGTTTGAGATGCAACCCAACGGAAGGTAGCTGCATCTATGCTATTTGCTTAAAACCGGGTGGTTTGGTAATCGGGTATAGAAAGGCCAATAGCAGCTATGACTGGGGATATGCGATTCAAAGAACATATATTGGAATAAGGGGACTGTGACAGAAGCTGGCCAAGCTGTGTTGGAGCAGCTTTAAAGGGACGGTATTCCCTATATCACAGTTACACACGATGTAGAAAACCTGCAAAGCGGGGCAGTCATACGGAAACTCGACATGAAATATTGTTGTTCCTATGAAGAACAGTGGAAGCCTAAAGACCGGCTGGTCATATTTCGCATGTACCAGCGGAATTTCGACGGATATGAGGAATGTGTATATAAAGAATACGGGAACCGGTATCCGGACCATTTTATCGAAGAGACGGCAGAAATTTTGCTGGTTCGTGAATAGGCAAACAAAATAAAAAAGCGATGTAGAAGCGGCCCAACAAGGGACACTTTTTTACATCGCTTCTTTTCGATCAGAGTGAACTATTAACGGTTATAGTGGATTACAAGGCCAGATATCCGGCAAGGATAGAATTCAGATTGACCAGAAGAAATCGTTGGCTTATAGAAAGAGTCCTGGAATGGTTTGTGCTTCATTCTATCGAAGAGACGACGGGCGTCCTACCGGTTCGCGAACGAGCAGCCAAAATAAAAAAGCGATGTAGAAGCGGCCCGACAAGGGACACATTTTTACATCGCTTCTTTTCGATCAGAGTGGGCCATTTAACGCTTATAGCGGGATTACGAGATCCTTTATTCGGCAGGGATGGAATCCAGGTTGTCCAGAAGAAACTGCTGGGCCTCATAACGGTAAAGAATACTCAAATAGTGTGCACCGGTTGTTAGGGCCTCGCGCCATTCCGATGTGATCCCGATCGCTCTCCCATTGGCAGTTGGTTCCTTATGGCGCTTATCGTTGCGGACGACTTCCTGTAAAAGCCCTTTTTGTACCAGCCACTTGGTCAAATCGGTCGCTTTTATCTTCTGTACACATTCTAGGTCGGCTGCTGCGTTGAGGGCCTCTGCAAACTTTGAGATAGGAATGGGCTCATGCACCAGAAGAACCTTTTGTTTTTGTTCCGGGGTTAGGAAAAATGGAGGCAAGTTTTTCCGACGTGCCTTAACGGAGCGAATTTCCTGTTGCATAGCGCGCTCAATCAGTATTTCTACATAGGAAAAGCATCGCGCTAAGCGCGGCTGATTCAGGACGGTATCCTCTGGAAGGGGCCGGTCGGTGAGCGGGTCGATACCGCCTGCGAGCTTGTGAATGTACATTTTTGCGCGCTGCATCGTCTCCCATTCATGTGGCGTCTCCTTTCTGACGCGGTGGGTCTTGGGCCTTGTCCGGTCGTAACTTTCCTGAATCATGGCATAGAATGTATCCGTAGGAACATCCGAATCCGGTAAAACCGTGTTCCAATGTTCCTTGTTCATGTGGTATCCCGGTGTAACGCCCACATAGACCCTGCGGAAAAATTCTGCCTGCATGGGTTCACATTTTAAATTGATGCACAGTTTTCCCTCTCGTTCAAAGAGCATCGCAAAGCATTTGCGATTTGCCCGATGCCGGACAACCGTCCAATTTGGATCGTCAAAGGGGGCGTCCTCATAGGTGTCCGGAAAGGTGAGACAGAGATCCAACAGTTCCTGGCGAGTCATCGTGTGCCTCCCGGGCGATACACCCAGCCGCAGTCTCCGTGGTAGATCATCTGCGTGGTCATACCACCGTCGATGGTCAAATTTTGTCCTGTGATAAACGAAGCATCTTCACTACATAGGAATCGCACAGCGGATGCGATGTCCAGGGGCGTTCCTACACGCCCTACAGGATGTTGCAGCTGGTCTTCCGTGGAATGAACCGGCCCGGCAGAAGGTTCATGGTAGGGAGCGGTCTCAATCCATCCAGGGCTAATCGAATTGACCCGCACATGTCCGGCAAGGCTGACACTCAGGGCGTGGGTGAGTGCAGAAATGCCCCCTTTCGCTGCCGTGTAACTCTCTGTATCGGCCTGGGACATAAATGCCCGCGTGGAGGCGATATTTATCACAGAGGCGCCCGGAGTAAAATGATCACGGAACAAGTTTGTTAGATAATAGGGCGCCGCTACACCAACCTGTTGTACATAGAGAAAATCGTCATAAGAGCAGTTTGAGAGGATGCCTTTGCGACTCAGACAGGCGTTGTTGACCAGGACATCCACAGCGCCAAAGCGTTTCAAAACTTCTGTAGCAAACCGGTCTAGAGTGGCCTTTTCGGCGACATCGCCTGGGAAATAAAACACAAGGCCGTCAAACCGCTGTGCAAGCAGTTCCCCAGCTTCCCGATCCATGTCTATGACGGCGACAAAGGCACCGTCGGAGGCGAACGATTCTGCGATACAGCGGCCGATCCCGTTCGCTCCTCCTGTTACTACACAGACACAACGTGTTGTATTCATAGAATCCTCCCCAATCATGGTTTTTTATGGTCCGGATAAAGGACTTTAAGGCTTCTTCGATAGGCCTCTCCAAGTCATACCAGGCGCGAATATCGCGCAGAGTGCCTTTCAGCGCACAGAGGCGGTTGTAATAGCGGATGAATCGATGGTTTGAATACGGCCGCTGCCAAGATCTCCGGCCTCCAACTGAACGTAGAGCCTCCGGTGTAGAGATTCCTACCGGTTCCAGTTGCGATTCGATGGCCGTGCCGGTATTCGGCAATTTTGCAAGTTCTCTCAAAACGATGGCCCTCCGTTATGAGGCTGTCCTACCGGACAAATCAGTAAAGGTGAAATCCGGCAGGGCGGTTTCGATGATCGTACGGCACAGATTCACCCAGCCGCGGCAGCGGTTGAGGATGATTGCGTCCCCAGTGGCAACGCAGTCCTTGTCCCACAAAAGGGCATCTGCATTGGGAACCAACAGAGGCTCTAACGGAAGGTTTCGCTCCTGGGCACGCGCCACGAGGCGTTGGCTCAGCCGGCCCGAGTTGGAGACAGGCGCATCCAACACAAGGACAGAGCGGTCCGGTTGGAGACAGGCCAAAGCGTCGAGAAGCAGCGAAATGGCCGAGTCGGTCTTATCGATCAGACGATAGCTTCCGTGTAGGCCGCAAAGGTCGCGTGCAGAACCATCCATACAAAGCAAAACCGTGGAACCGGAGAGAGCAGCTTCCAATGGAATGATGGTATTGAACCCATCGATCCAGAGCGTTTTTCCCTGTAAGGGCCCAGAGAATAACTTTTCCTGGCGCAGCATGACATCATGGTGAGAGGAGGTGGCGCGAATCAGCGCCATGCGCTGCCGGGAAGAAAATTGAAACCGGTCTCCAACAAAAGTGGTGGCCCGCTCCACATCGTATCCACGGTCCATGAGATAAGCGACATCTGTCTGGGCTTTTTGAAGCAAACACAGGGAGGCGCCCTGGAAATCGCGGGCGTCCGTCGGGACAAACCCGCGTCGCACACATTCGGACATGACGGTCCCCCCTTTCCCGGCCGGAGCCGGGGGTATCTATGTTTAGCTTAACGGCATTTCTAGGGAATGTCAAGCGCTTGCTTTATAGGAACAGTTTACGGGCGAAAACAGAGGGAATATGCGAGGGAGAAGCCCTTTATAAGCCATGAGGACTTGACTTTTTTGGGGGTACATGGTAAGGTAAAAACGGTTCATCGGAGGGCTTGTGATCGCAATTGCAAAGCCGGATAAGATGTCGGGTGCCGCCCGGTATTTTATCCGGCTTTTTTGTGTATTTCCAAGTCTCTAAGAAAAAATGAAGGAGTTTTATAGCACGGGGGGATTTCATGAAGGGAAACCACAACTTTACAGAAGGAAAAATTTTGTCACCGCTGATTCGTTTCGCCTTACCGGTGCTGTTAGCACTCTTTTTGCAGGCGATGTATGGAGCAGTGGACCTGCTGGTTGTCGGCCAATTCGGGACTGCGGCAGACGTATCGGCGGTCTCCACAGGGAGCCAGATCATGCAGTCCATTACGGTCATGATTACCGGGTTGGCAATGGGGATCACCATCCTGACTGGCCAGAAAATTGGAGAAAAACGGCCGGATGAGGCGGGAAAAGCGATTGGCAGCGGCATTTGCCTGTTTGCTGCCCTGGCAGTGTGTATTACGGCTGTGATGCTTCTGGCAGCCAATCCTCTGGCGGTTGTCATGCAGGCGCCAGAGGAGGCGTTTTCCCGAACAGTTACCTATGTACAAATTTGTTCCGCAGGGACCGTTTTTATCGTGGCATACAATGTCCTGGGCAGTATTTTTCGAGGAATCGGAGATTCCAAGATGCCGTTGATCACTGTAGCGATTGCCTGTGTGCTGAATATCGTCGGGGATGTACTGTTTGTTGCAGGATTCCATATGGGGGTAGCGGGTGCCGCTTTAGCGACGATTTTGGCGCAGGCAATCAGCGTGTTGTTGTCTATCTTAATCATCCGAAAACGTGAGTTGCCGTTTGCTTTATCAAAGAAAGACATCCGTTTTGATGGACGGCGAATCGGAAGAATCGTCTGCCTAGGCGCTCCGATTGCCCTCCAAGACCTGCTGGTAAATATTTCGTTTCTGGTTATCATTGCCATTGTCAATACATTGGGAGTGGTGGCTTCTGCGGGGGTTGGTGTGGCTGAGAAGCTCTGCGCGTTTATTATGCTGGTATCTTCCGCATACATGCAGTCGATGTCCGCCTTTGTCGCACAAAACATCGGCGCCAACCGGCCGGATCGCGCCAAAAGGGCGCTCTTTTGCGGGGTATCCACGTCGGTTTTGGCAGGACTGCTTATGGCGTATCTATCCTTTTTCCACGGGGATCTTCTATCCTCGCTCTTTGCCCGCGACCCAGAGGTTATTTTGGCTGCGGCGGATTACTTAAAAGCCTATGCTTTGGACTGCATGTTGACCTCCTTCCTGTTCTGCTTTATGGGGTATTTTAACGGGTGTGGGAGAACTGTATTTGTTATGATCCAGGGAATCATCGGCGCATTTGGTGTGCGTATTCCGATCTCCTATTTGGTCAGCCGGATGGCAAACGTTTCACTATTTCATATTGGTTTAGCGACCCCTGCCTCCTCTCTGGTACAGATCGCTTTGTGTGTGGGATATTTTCTGCTGCAAAACCGCAGGCAAAAGCAAACGCTTTTGAAGGAGAGCGGACAGCCTGTTTAAAGGGGATTCAGGGGGATTCGGTTATATCCGGTAGATGGAATTTCAAGGAGTACCCAGGACCTAAAATGCGAGGGCTGTGCTTTTCCGCTTCTAAGAACCGAACGCAGGGAACGTGGAAGGATGAAGAGTTGTATTGTATCAGAAAAGGAGCCGCACGGGAATCTCCGTGCGGCTCCTTTTTGGATCACATATATAGGATTGGGAATGACTTATGATTGGATTTGTTCGGACCTTTCACAGTCCAGCACGGCGGAAGCCATGCGTTGTACACCGGCGTCGGACAGGTCGCACAGACAAACGATCGCGTCATGGCGGGAATCCTGCTCGGACAATCCCAACTGATTCCGAAAGAAAGAAAACAGCAGGAGATAATCGGTGTAAAGCTTGTTGGAAAGGCGCGCACCTTCAGGCGTGAAGGTTGCAGCACCGTAGTATTCCTTTTCGATCAATCCATCTTCTGCCAGGGAATTGAGCATTTTCGAAACACTGGGCTGTTTGACGGAAAGCGAAGAGGCGATGTCCTTTGAGTGGACCGCGTTTCCATTTTGGCCCAACTCATGAATGATAAAAAGATAACGTTTTTTTCCTGAAGAGAGCAATGGAGATGCTCCTTTCTTGATACGGACTGAACAGCGGGCCTCATCAATTCACTTGGTGCTTTTGAGTAGGCTCTACGGAATGGCAGCAGTGCGGGCAATTGCTACAGCTTCCACTGCAACCACCCTTGCTGCCACAATCGCAGGTACCGTGTTTCACCAAATAACGAATTGCAAGTCCAAAAAGGACCGCGAGCACCGTTGCAATGAGAAAGGTTACCATAAAAGTCTCTCCTTTCTTAGAAGAGCATTAGGCGTTTGCAGCAGCCGAACGGCGCTTGAGCTCTGCTGTACGGTTCGGGTCCGGACGGAACAGCAGGAAGAGGGTCAATACCAGAAGAATGATTGCTGCCACAGTGCCAACCGTGAAGCCAGCGCCGGAGAACAACATACCGAACTGATAGATCATCAGGGCTACACAATAGGCAAATACGCACTGATAGCCAATAGCAAAAGCCGTCCACTTTGCGCTTGCCATTTCACGCTTAATGGCGCCAATAGCCGCAAAGCACGGTGCGCAGAGCAGGTTGAACGCCAAGAACGAAAGCTTAGTGCTGAGAGTCGGCAACATGTTGGCAACAGCGGTCCACAGGCCTGGATCGTCTTCGCCGGCATCCGCCAAACCGAAGAGTACGCCGAAGGTGCTGACCACGTTCTCCTTTGCCACAAGGCCGGAGATCGAAGCGACCGTTGCCTGCCAGTTGCCAAAGCCGAGCGGTGCAAAAATCCATGCAACGGCATTGCCAATGTAAGCCAAGATACTGAAGTCCATCTGGTTCACAGTGGTGTCTTCCATATCCAACAGGCCAAATGCCGCGCCGCCGCTTGCCCAGCCAAAGTTGCTGAGGAACCAGATCACGCCGCAAGCAACGAAGATAACGGTACCAGCTTTTACGATAAACGCCTTGCAGCGCTCCAACATATGAATCAACACGCTCTTCGGAGCGGGGGCATGGTACTGCGGCAGCTCCATCACAAACGGAGCCGGATCGCCGGCAAACATTTTGGTCTTTTTCAGCATGATACCGGAGATGATGACAGCCGCAACGCCAAGGAAATAGAACAGAGGAGCGACCCAACCGCCCTGTTCTGTGCCGAACATGGCGCCAAACATGAGGGCAATGATCGGCAGTTTTGCGCCGCAGGGGATAAAGGTCGTGGTCATAATGGTCATACGGCGATCTTTTTCATTTTCAATGGTCTTAGTGGCCATAACACCCGGCACGCCGCAGCCGGAAGCGATCAACATAGGAATAAAGCTCTTGCCGGAGAGGCCAAACTTGCGGAAAATACGGTCCATGATGAATGCAACACGCGCCATATAACCACAGTCTTCCAAAACCGACAGGAAGAAGAACAGGATGAACATCTGTGGGACAAAGCCAAGGACGGCGCCCACACCGCCGATGATACCATCAACAATCAGGCCGTTGAGCCAGTCCGCAGCACCGGCTGCTTCCAGCCAGCTGCCCACCGTGGGCTGAATCCACTCGCCGAATAAGGTGTCGTTTGTAAAGTCAGTTACGATGGTGCCGACTGTGGTAACAGACACATAATAAACAATAAACATCACCGCGATAAAGATCGGCAGAGCCGCCCAGCGGTTTGTAACAACGCGGTCAATCTTGTCGCTGACCGTCAGGCCCGAGCGCTTCTTATGTACGCAATTTTTCATGAGCTTTGCAATGTATGCATAGCGCTCATTCGTGATGATGCTCTCGCTGTCATCGTCCAGTTCCTTCTCAACCGAGGAGATCGCTGCTTCCAAAGACTCCTTGGTCTGCGGGCTGAGTTTGCACTGTGCATTTACGCGCTCGTCGCGCTCGAACAGTTTTACCGCATACCAACGCTCATGTGCCACAGGGACCTGGCCATGGACTGCGTTTGCTACATGGTCGAGGGCTTCCTCAACCGTCTTGGAAAACTCGTGCTTCGGAACAGCTGCCTTCTTGGCCTTAGCCAACGCAATCGCGCGCTGGGCAGCTTCCATGGAACCGGTTCCCTTGAGTGCGCTGGTCTCAACGACTTCGCAACCCAGAGCGGCGGAGAGCTTTTGAATGTCGATCTTGTCTCCATTCTTTTTCACCAGGTCGATCATGTTCAGCGCGATGACCACAGGAATCCCAAGCTCCAAAATCTGCGTTGTCAAATAAAGGTTACGCTCCAAGTTGGTTCCGTCCACCAGATTGATGATGGCGTCGGGCTGCTCATTGAGCAGGTAGTCGCGGCTTACGACTTCTTCCAACGTATAAGGGGAAAGGGAATAAATACCCGGCAAGTCCGTGATGATGACATCCTTATGCCCACGGAGTTTTCCCTCTTTCTTTTCGACCGTAACGCCCGGCCAGTTACCAACGTACTGGCTGCTGCCGGTCAAATCATTGAACATGGTGGTCTTGCCGCAGTTCGGGTTACCGGCAAGCGCGATTTTCATTTCCATTCCGATGTTCCTCCTCGATACAATTGTTAGTTATGGCTAACTTGCGGGTGCTTTAAACAATTGAGTCTTCGACAAGAAAAGGCCGGATGAGATACATTCTTCCAGACCAGTCCTCTTCTGCCGCACACAACCGCAAAGAATGGATTCGATGCAGGATCTATGCGGCAGAAATACTCTTTTGATAAAGTCCGCAGCCCGTCAGGGGTGGAAAGACGCCCAGCAGATTACAGCACCTGAAAGGGGCTCTCCCTCCGAAGGACGCCAAGGAAACCGCCCGGTAAAAGGGGGCGGCACATGGGGATTTTACGCCTCTAAGCAGATGTTCTCTGCCTCGCTCTTGCGGATTGAGAGTTCGTAGCCGCGTACGTTGATCTCAACCGGGTCGCCAAGAGGCGCAACCTTGCGCACATAGATCTGTGTTCCCTTTGTGATGCCCATATCCATGATGCGGCGCTTGAGAGCACCTTCGCCGGTCAGCTTCGCCACGGAAACGGTCTCACCACACTTTGCTTCCTTCAATGTTCTCATGATGTTCCCTCCTAAAAGAAATCAGGCTGTAAGAATACGGCTGGCCATCGATTTGCTGATTGCCACCCGGGTCCCTTTCACATTGACGATCATGTTGCCGTTCAGTTCAGAGACGACAGAAACCTGTGCTCCTTCTGCAAATCCGAGGTTATGCAAGAACCGGCGGACTTCGTCTTTGCCGCGGATGGCATGTACCTCAACGGTCTTGCCTGCTTCCGCCATGGCCAACGGCATCAACATGACCTGGGGGCCGCTGGTCGGTTCGGATGTTTCCTGAGCAGCCGTACGCAGGACAGCTTCTTTTGCAAACATATCCGTCACTCCTTTTTAGAAAAAAGTTAGATATGGCTAACTTTTGTGTGTTTTATTAGGGGTTAGCGAGAGCTAATCCCTTTTCTGCGGATACTAGTTTACACCAGCTAACTTGTGTTTGTCAATAGGTTTATAGAATTTTTCCCAGATTGCAGCAAAGGCGCCAAAGTCTGGGGCTCATTTTACAAACCGGTTGGAGAAAAGCAAAGGGCCCGGCGAATCCGCCGGGCCTCTGCGACTAAGGAAGAAAATATCTGTATGGAGTACCTTGTAAGCAATGTAATAATACTGTAGGGGGAGACGTCACGCCGGATGCGACTGGCATCCGGCAGTCGTCCCGTATGGAGTACCCTATAAGCAATTAGTGATGACTCTTGATAACAATGTTAAGAGGAAGCTGGACCGGATGCTTATGCATCCGGCAGCTATCCGAAAATGGGATACAAAGAGAAACCCAATTAAAAAGCAGCAAAACGTTTGCCGAATTCCTCACATTCGGCCTCATCGGGTGCACCGTTGGCCATCAGGCCTTCCTCAAAAAGTTGTGCGCCGTCGCCGGACACACGGTCCTGCCAATCGCGCATCCACTGCCCGTCGCCCCAACCATAGGAGCCGAACAGTGCAACCTTCTTACCGGAAAGGCTACCTTCCACTTCGGCGAAGAAAGGCTCAAATTCGCCCTCTTCCAAGACTTCGTCGCCCATCGCCGGGCAACCAAACGCAATCTTTTCATACTGTGCAACGGCGGAAGCATCCGCCTCCGACACCGACAGAACATCGGCCTCCCCAATGCCGGCTGCAATTGCATTTGCCATAGCCTCTGTGTTTCCAGTGCCCGTCCAATAGATTACTGCTGTTTTACTCATATCAAAAACCTCCTGATTTGCGCGGCGCTGCGAGATCTATTTTTCCCCGCCCGCGCGGGTAAGTTGGAAATAATCATCCTTTATGCCGCAGGAAGAGCAGCAAGTATGCGTTGAAAAGAGATTCCCTGCTTGAGATGTTCGCAAAACATTCGCGAGCACTGCTCATATTTTTCAAACAAATATTTTGCATATTCCTCATCGCCGTATACTTTCCACATACCGCAACACTTGCAATTACGGCCCTTTTCCCGGATAAAACCGGCTACGTCTTCCATGGGATATCCAAGGAAACAGCCGATCTCGTGAGGAAAACCTTTTTCCATGCGGACCCGATGTTGCAACCAGGCGAGCATGGAACCTAACCCTTTCGAGACGGGATACCCAAACCGCCGCAGGCAATCCTGAACATCTGCACGGTTAAGCTGTTGTCTCAATAATCTTTCACGGTAAACCAATGTCAATGTGCGCGATCCGCACGCGCAAACGGAAAAGGTCCGAATGCCCTTGGATTCCAGTAAGCCTCGATAAGCGGTAAGCTGTATACCGCAAGAGGCGGGGCAGGAAAACAGGTTCGACGGCTTAATTCCCGCAAGAACGGGTGCGCAATTGCGCGCCAGCATGGATTCAACCGTGTCCGCCATGGGCTTCCCTCCCGAAAAGTTGGTTAGTTGCAGCTAACTGATAGCTGAAAAAGAAAGCGCGTTTTAGGAGAGGTTTCCATTGATTCGCGCCACTCTGTAAGATACGGTGCCGTTGGCATGTTTGATTGATTTTTGGTATCAAAACAAACCACCAATGAACCCACCGATGAAACAGGAAATGATCGTTTTCATCGGAATGTTGTTTTGATTAGCATGTGCTAACCGTGGCTCTATAGTATCATCCACATTTCGGAATGTCAAGTAGTTTGCTGCATGTTAGCTGTGGATAAGATGAGAAAAAGCCCAAAAATGGCTTTCCAAAGCCGTTCTTAGCCATTTCAAAAGATCCGATCGCGATAGGAATCCCAACGGGGAAGTGGAATCCCCTGCTCGATTGCCGCTTGAATATCCCGGTAGTAGGCGAGCTTACGTTCGACATGCTTGAGATCCTGCTGCATTTTTGCCAATTGTTCTTCCACGCGGATCTTTTGCTCCTGTAACAGGTGGAGAATATCGCCGATGTGCTGGGGCTCTTCCTCTTCGTAGGAAAAGAACTCTTGCAGCTGAGAAATGGACATACCCGTGCGCTTGAAGCAACAGATTGTCCGAAGACGGTTGATGTGCTTTTGAAGGTAGATGCGCTGCCCGCTTTCCGTCCGGGCGATGTCAGTCAGAATGCCCATATCCTCGTAGTAACGCAATGTGGAAGCAGGGAGCTGAAACATCTGAGAGACTTCTTTTATTGTATAAGATTGCATGGCAGCCTCCTTATCCTATATCGATGATGATCGGTTCCCAGTATACGTTAAAGAGGGACCTTTTGTAAAGATACAGGAAGCAGAAAAGAGGGGCTTTGGCCAACAGGTTAAGTTCCATGATATGGACAATTTGCTCGTAAATATGGAGATTTGTTTCGTTGGAACAAACTGAAAATAAATTCGATAGCTTGTCTAAGAATTTTGTATGGATTATTCATAAGTCGCTATTTATTATAAGGATTAACATGAAGATGTGCAAAGGTTTTGAGCATAGTGATCGATATTTCTGTTGTTTAAAGAGCATTACTGATTGGTAGAATTCTTCGAAATATGGAAAAACTTTGCGAAATCAAGTGGCGTAAGCGGTGCGCAAAGTGAAGATTGTCGCTTTGCAGCGCCTTTGTTTTTGATTCAAAAGAAAGGAGGGAGATTTCAAAAAAATCAATCGAAATCCATGAGGTTTAATATGGAAGGAGAAGAAGTATGAAAACAGCATGGCAAAAGTGGACCGCCTGTCTGCTGGCGACTTTGATGGTTCTCGGAACCGTGTTCGCAGGGCCGGGCGTCTACGCTTGGGCGGCCGACCTAGGAGAGGGCGATGGCGTAACGTTGTCCAACTCCGCGGCAGAGCCTGGAAGAGAAACAATCAATTTTAACAACGACTGGCGGTATTATGAAGGAGATGTTACCGGCGCAGATGCAGCCGACTTCGACGACGAAGATTGGCTCTATGTAAATCTGCCGCATAGCACCATTCATTATACCCCCGATAACTACTACCAGGAGGATCTGGGGGTCTTCTGGTATCGTAAGCATTTCACCATTCCCGAGGAAATGCAGGGCAAAAAGCTCTACATAACCTTTGAAGCTGCGATGCAGGCGGCAGAGGTGTGGGTAAATGGGGAAAAGGTTGGAACCCATCAGGGCGGATATACTGCATTTGTTTTCGACCTCACAGATAAGGTTGCTTATGGGGAAGAGAACGTAATCGCAGTGCGCATTGATACCCGTCCGAACGCAGCCTTTAACCCTGGTAAAAACAATCCGGACTTCCAATACTTTGGCGGCCTGTATCGGAACGTATACCTCACAACCATGGACCCACTGCATGTGAGCGATGCGGTTTATGAAAACAAAACAGCGGGCGGCGGAATCTTCTTGACAGCGCCTTCTGTCACCAAAGAGAGCGCGACCGTTCAGGCGCAGACCGACGTCAAGAATGAGGGAGAACAGGCACAGGACACCACGGTCAAGACGGAAATTGTGGATGAAGATGGCGGCGTGGTTGCCACAAAAGAGGATACCACTACGATTGCCGCAGGCGAGAGCCATGCGTTCGTCCAAAAACTGGTTGTGGAAAATCCGCGCCTGTGGTCCATCAATACGCCGGAGCTTTATACGGTGCGCACCACGGTCCTGACCGGCGATACGGTCCGTGATTCCTTGGAAACCACTTATGGCATCCGCAAGGTGGAGTGGAAACGCGACGGCTGCTATATCAACGGCGAGTATGTGGAGCTCAACGGCACCAATATGCATTCTGAGATCGGAATGCTCGGCAATGCCCAGTCCGACGACTCCATTTTTGAGGACGTTCGCCGTCTGAAGGAATGGGGCTTTGATTTCATTCGGATGTCGCACTATCCACATTCCCCGGCGTTTTATGCGGCGTGCGACAAGTACGGTGTGGCTGTGATCGACTGCCTCTCCGGCTGGCAGCAGTTTAACAACACCGACAGTTTCAAGAATGCTACTTATCAGGAACTGCGCGACATGTTCCATACCAACCGCAACTACTGCTCCATCGTCGCATGGGAGCCGAGCCTCAATGAGAGTGGTTACAATGAGGCGTGGGCAAAGGAAATGCAGCGCATTTCCCATGAAGAATACCCGACAGATGGAGATTCCCGCATTTACACCGGAGGATGGAAATACTGGAATGTCTTCGACATGGGCGTAGGGACTCCGCAGGCCAATGTAATCGGCGATGCAGCGACCTATAGCGACAAGCCTGTCATCGTCAGTGAATACGGTGATTGGAACTACGGCGGCTACACCTCTTCCACCCGTGTGACCCGTGAACCGGCGCACACAAAGTTCAAGGGCGGCGACGAGGGCATGCTGATTCAGTGCGACAATCTCCAGGAATCCATGGCGCTCAACCGCAGCTTTGATTGGGGCGGCGCGTATGCCTACTGGCAGTATGCCGACTATGCAGGCTTTGATACAACCGACCTGACCTATTGCGGGATTGTGGACATCTACCGCATCCCGAAATTCAGCGCATACTTTGTCCAGAGCCAGCGCGACGCCGATGTCGATCTGAGCGAATACGGCATCGAGAGCGGCCCGATGGTCTTTGTGGCGAATACATGGGCCTCCGATTCCCCAGATCAGGTTCGTGTGTTCAGCAACTGCGATGAGGTAGAGCTTTTTGTCAATGGAAAATCCATTGGTAAACAGACGCCCGACACGCAGATGTGGGGACCGCATGGCGACGGAAACCCGAAGGATCACCCGGCTTCCGGAGCAGGAAAATATATCAGCACAGAAAACCTCAAGCACCCGCCGTTTACCTTTGATCTCAGCGATTATACGCCGGGCGAGGGAACCGTTACAGCGGTAGGCTACATCGACGGCCAGAAAGCAGCGGAATATGTCCGCCGTGCTCCTGAAGAGGCGACGCAGATTACCCTTCAGGCGGAAAATGACGAGCCTCTCAAGCTGGACGGCAGTACCGCCAAGCTGGTGTGGGTCGATGTAAAGGACGCAAATGGCACTGTGGTCAATACAGCGGATAACGCCGTCACCTTCTCGGTGGATGGCCCCGGCCTCGTGATTGGCGACAAAGCAGAGGTCGACGAAGGCCAGGAAACTAAGACGGTCACCATGTTGGGCGGCCAGATGGGAATCTGGGTGCGCAGCAAGCGCGGATCGGGCGATATTACCCTGACTGCAACTTCGAACGGCCTTACCACGGCGACGCTCACCATTCCGACCGAGACTGTAGAAGGCTTGCCGGAAGTTCCCGAAGGCGGCGATGCAGACGAGGCGGACTATGTGAAGCCTGTAGAGACCGGAAACTTGTTCTTGAACAAGCCTGCCAGCGCAAGCAGTGAGAACACCAGCAGCCAGCTGGGAGTAGAAGCGGCGGAACGCGCCAATGACGGCGACGAAACCACCAAGTGGTGTGCAAAGGTCACCGATTCCAGCGACGACTCTGTGGGGCCGCACTGGTGGCAGGTGGACATGGGCGACACCTACAAACTCGAGAGTGTGGAAATCCTCTTTGAGATGAACACGGATTATAAATATCAGATTGCTGTCTCCGATAGCCCGGACATCACGCAGGAAGATGTGGTCGTAGACCGCAGCAACAACACCGAAAATGTCCAGCGCGTAACGGAGGAAATCAACCAGGAATGCCGGTATGTGCGCGTTTATGTGAATTGCCCGGCATCCAACATTTGGCCCTGTATTTTGGAGGTCAAGGGTACAGGAGAAAGCACCAATGCAAACGTAGCGGCTGGAAAGGATGCAACCGCCAGCAAGGAAGGCGCCGGCCATCCGGCTTCCGCTGCAGTAGATGGTGATCCGAGCACCTACTGGACCAATGCGGCCATGGGTGCCGCCAACTGGCAGGTGGACCTCGGCGAGGTCTATCAGATCAACCAGGTGGATGTGGACTTTGTCTGGGGCAACGGCACTTTGATGCATACCTTTACTCTCCAGAGTTCTATGGACGGCAACCGTTGGACGGATGTAGCGAACTACAGCGGTCCGGACAAGATGGCGTCCCTCCAGGTCGATACGCAGGCCCGCTACCTCCGCGTTTACAATCTGTATGCGGGCGACGGAACAAAGGACTGGACGGAGATCGCCGAGTTCTATGCCTACGGCGCTGAGGCGGCGGAAGAAACCCGCTTGGATTATGGTGTTCCTTCCTATGCGAGTTCCAGCGCAGAGGGCAGTGACCCGGCCTATGGCAACGACGGAGACCCGGCCAAATACTGGATTCCGTCTCCGGACGATGAGTCCCCCTGGTGGTACTTTGATGCGGGCGGTCTGTACAACATGAGCAATGTACAGCTGTCCTGGACCAGCGAACAGTCCCATCGTTATACCATCGACCTTTCGGTGGATGGTGTGAACTGGACGACCGCAGTGGACCATATGGATGGCAGCGAGGCTTTGACTTTGACCAGTGATGCAGTCTCCGGTCTGGCCCGCTATGTGCGCATTTCCCTCCCGGCAGGCAGCACAGAGGGCTTCTGGATCAACTCCACTGGGCGCGAAGCGAATGGTAAGCTGGTCACAGGTGTGGAAGAGTTGGCGGCGGTAGACGCATTTACCGGCACAGCGTTTGAGGACTTGGAACTCCCGAAGGAAGTTCTTGCAAACCTCGAAGGCGATCTCTCTACAAAACTCCCAGTTGTCTGGGATGAGGATGGCTATAAGGCAGATTCCGCTGGCGAGCAGACCCTCACCGGTACCTTGACCATGATTCCTGGTGTCAAGAACAGCGAGGATGTGAAGGCTTCCATCGTTGTAAATGTAAAGGAAGTTCCGGAGCAGACCATTACAATGGGCCTGACTGCGCCGGAAACGGTGGCACCGGGCAGCGAGTTCGCCGTTACGCACTCCATAAGCGGCCTTGGCGAACTGGTGGAGCCAGTTGGTATTATACAGATGGATCTCACCTATCCGGAGGGACTGACCTGTGAAGAAGTGATTCCAAATGAAAACATCGACGGCAACTTGACAGTCGGTATCCATAACGATGAACACAAAGTTTCGATTCTTTACGATGGCGATCTGGAAAACGGACTGCCGGTTGATACAAGCAGCCTGTTCACTGCAACCTTTAAGGTGGACGAAGCGGCAGGAGAAGGGGATTACGACATTGAAATCGGCAATGTTGTTGTTCTGAATATCAGCGGAAACGACATCGGCAGCGCACTCCAGCAGGCGACGGTTCACGTGGGCCAGACGGCGCCGGAGACGGCTGATCTGACGGTAACCTTTAGCGGCAAGGATGCCAAACTCTGGATCGACGGGGAAGAGCAGACCATCGCAAACCTGCTTGGCGTTTATACCCTGGAGGATGTTGCAAATGGCGAGGAACTCGTATTCGACTTTACACCGGCTGTGGAAGGCAGAACCTTCCGTGCGGTAACGGTCAATGGCGGCGAGCCGGAGATCATCGGCAGCGGCTCCTATCGGTATACAGGCAGCATGGATACCCTGAACCCAACCCTCACCTTTGCCTTTGAAACGGTCAGCAAGCTGACCTTGCAGGCTGTGATCGATTATGCACAGGAGCGTATCGATGCGGGCGATACCGACAATCTGGTACCGGCGGTACAGGAGAAGTTCCAGAAAGCGTTTGATAAGGCAAATGAGGTCAACGAAGACCCGGCAGCCACACAGGATGCGATCAACGAGGCTTGGAGCGCCCTTATGGACGCCCTGCACTACCTGGAATTTGAGCCGGGCGACAAGACCAGGCTGGACGATCTGATTGCTCTGGCAGAAACGCTGGACGAAAACGACTATACGTCGGACACTTGGGCGGCTCTCCAGACAGCGCTCGACGAGGCAATCAAAACGTCTAATGACGACAACGCGGTGCAGAACGATGTGGACAAGGCGTGCCAAGCGCTCTATGATGCGTTGATGCATCTGGCCGGAACGGCCGACCGTACGGCGCTTGATACGGCGCTTGCGAAGGCAGAAGGGATCGAAGAAAATCTGGATGCGTATCTCGACGACGGCAAGCAGGAATTTATTGGTGCTTTGAATGCTGCGCGGGATATTGATCGGGATGCAACGCAGGAAGAAGTTGACGCTGCGGCGAAGGCCCTGACAGAAGCAATGGCGAACCTGCGCAAGATTCCCAGCCGTGCGGAACTTGAGGCACTTCTCAACCGTATGGAGTCCAAGGATTTGAGCGGCTATACCGCATCCAGCGCAGCAGCGTTCACGGCGGCGAAAAAGAATCTGGCAGCGGTTTTGGATAAGTCCAATGCAACGCCGGAGGAATTGGTAGCCGCACAGGATGCAGCGCTCTTGGCAGAAAAGAACCTCAAGAAGAAAACACAGAACAGCGGGAAGGGTTCCTCCTCCAGCAATAGCAGCAACACATATGGAGCTTCCGGAACTGCCACAGCCAATCCGGTTGTCAACGCAGCGCAGTCCGTCGCAGAGCAGACATCGGTTCGTTGCGATACGACGATGCCGTTCACATTGACCAGAGGCAGCGCATATTGCTTCAAGATGACGGTACTGAACGGCTCAAATGTAATGCCGAGCTTCACCGTGGGCAATGGCAGTGTGCTCAAGACGCAATTTATTGCGCAGATCGGCAATGATTATTACTTCCGCGTCTATGCAACCGGAAAACCGGGCGAGAGCACGGGCGTCTACACCACTTTGCCCGGACAGAACCCGGTTCGTCATTGCGTTGTCACCATCGGTTAAAACGCATGATTCGGTGACAGTATTGATAAAATTCCCCAAGGGCGCGCGTTGCGCGCGCCCTTCCGGGAGATTTTAGCGACTTGAGTTGCATGGAGTGAAAGGAGAAGCCTTATGAAACTAAAGAAATTGGTTGCCGGCATTTTGGCAGGCGCGATTTCCCTGTCGGCTGCGGGCATTTCGGCATTCGCTGTGCTGTCCGATGACAGCAGCGAGTGGAACGGGCAGCCGGAAGTAGTCCAGGTAAACCGGGAACCCGCCCGCGCCACGGCCTATCCGTACGAGACCGAGGAAAAGGCTCAGGAGAATGACCCGGCGCAGTCGGCTTATTACAAGCTGCTCAACGGCGACGACTGGAAATTTAGTTGGGCAGAAAAACCTGCCGACCGAATTAGCCAGAAGGACGGCGCCTTTGCAGACGCTGATTATGACGACAGCGGCTGGGATGACATCACAGTACCGCTGAGTTGGCAGACTGTGAAAAATGAGGATGGCAGTTTCAAATACGATGAACCCATCTATGCCAACCAGGATTACCCTTGGAAGTATAATTCCAAGGACAAGAACATCAAGACCGGCGAAGCGCCGACCAACTTTAACCCCGTCGGCACCTACCGCAAGGTTCTGCCGGATGTCTCCGCATGGCAGGGACGTCAGGTATTTATCACCTTTGAGGGCGTCGAGGACGCCATGTATCTATACGTCAATGGCCAGAAGATCGGCTATGGCGAGGACATGACTGCCCGGCAGGAATTTAACATCACCGATGCACTCGATTTCACAGAGGGTGCGGAAAATGTCGTGACAGTGGAGGTGTTCCGTTGGAGCGACGGCAGCTGGATTGAGAACCAGGACGGCATTCGTCTGTCCGGTATTTACCGCGATGTGTATCTGTTCTCCAAGGACGACGTCGAGATTCGCGACTTTACCGTTGTCACTGATCTGGACGACGAATATGTGGATGCGGATCTGAACACGGAGGTGGAGCTGCGCAGCTTTGAAGATGCGGATACAGCGGGCCTTACGGTAGAGGCCCAGCTCTACGATGCGGAAGGGAACCCTGTGGGTGACCCGATGACAGCGGATGCGCCTGCTTTTGAAGATCATAAGGCGGTTGTCAACCTGACGGGCCATTTTGAGAACCCGCTCAAGTGGAACGCAGAGCATCCGAACCTCTACCGCATGACCATTTCGCTTATGCGTGGCGGCGAAGAGGTGGAGAGCACAGCGGTCAACGTCGGTTTCCGTGAGTTTGGGATTATCAATGATGATACCAACAATGCACAGATGGTTTTGAATGGGGAACCGGTTTATTTCAAGGGTGTAAACCGCGGCGAGATGTCGCCTGAAACCGGCCGCCACCTTTCCCGTGAGGAGATGGAAGCGGACATCAAGTTGCTCAAGCAGTACAATTTGAATTCCGTGCGTACTTCGCACTATCCGGACGACCCGTATTTCTATGAGTTGTGCGACAAATACGGTATCTATGTGATGGATGAGGCGAACAATGAGTCTCACAATGGCCGCCGGCTGAACCCCGGTGTGCCCGGCGATATTCCTGGTTACGTAGTCGCTTGTAAAGAGCGTGCAGTCAGCATGTTGGAGCGCGATAAAAACTATCCCTGCATTCTGATGTGGTCCCCTGGCAACGAGGTGGGCACGGGCAAGTCCCTGGAAGGCATGCTCCAATATTTTGATGAAAACGACCCGACTCGCCTGATCCACTACCAGGGCTGGAACGACAGCGAATATGTCGACATGGAGTCGAATATGTATCCCGCTTACACGGACGTGGAAAAGAAAGGTAAGAGCGGCAA
>ULXG01046893.1_pt1 | contig 74907 bp, 67 predicted proteins | sample 1961141 | NCBI WGS metagenome assembly ULXG01 (sample SAMEA4835834, study PRJEB28245) | human gut metagenome | biome: gut microbiome; material: fecal sample | place: Denmark | collected 2008 | reverse complement strand
TGGAAATAATGCTCTTCCGTCAGTACGGACAATGCATTTGCTCCATTTTGTTCATAGGCCTTTGCAATCTCCACCGGATGAAAGTCTGCGCAGATCAGCCCCTTTGAGGGGGATGCTTTTTTTACTTCAGCGATCACAGCTAACTGGCCGCCTTTTAGAGCCGAAGCAAAATCCCGTGTTGGTTCCTGCCGTTTTTGCGCTTCCTTTTGAACGGCTTCAAGCGGCGTACGAGCCATTTCCTGCGCAAGCTGTTCCCTTCGTTTACAAACAATATCATCCAAAATCATCGGGGTCTCTCCTTACGAAATGGAATGGGTAAAGGCCTGAAATGCATGGAGTTTTTCCATTGCTTTTCCAGAATCGATGGAATCTTTTGCAAGTGCGATTCCCTCTTCGATGGAATCCGCCCTACGGATGGTATAAAGCGCACAGCCGGCGTTCAAAAGGACAATGTCCCGACAGGGGCCGGGCTTCCCTTCGAGTACGCCAAGCGTAATCTGGGCATTCTCCTGGGCGGTGCCCCCGATGACTTGAGAGAGGTCTGAGAGCTCTATACCATAATCGCGCGGGTCCAGATCATATTTGATCAGCTTTCCATCGCGAATTTCACACACGCGCGTGGTGCTGGAAATGGTGATTTCATCCAGGCCGTCGTTTCCATGTACGAGCATTGCCCCTCGAATGCCCAGATTCATCAAGACACGCGCCATAGGTTCCATCAGGTCTTCATCGTATACTCCAAGCAGAATATAATCTGCTTGTGCGGGATTGGCGAGCGGACCGAGAATATTAAACACAGAGCGCACGCCGATCTCTTTGCGGGGGGCAGCAGCAAAACGCATGGACCCATGGAATGATTGGGCGAAGAGGAAAGAAAGGCCGCAACCATTCAAACACTGTGCCGCCTGGTCGGGAGTCATGGCGATCTTTACCCCTAGCGCTTCTAGGACATCCGCTGCACCGCTCTTACTGGAGACACTGCGGTTGCCGTGTTTTGCGACGCGTGCCCCCGCGCCAGCTACGACAAAAGCGCTGGTAGTGGAGATATTAAAGGTGCCCACCATGTCGCCGCCTGTGCCAACAATATCGATGGAATCAGAACATCCCGGCATGGGCTGCGCCTTCTGGCGCATGACGCGGGCAAATCCGGTAATCTCTGGAATGGTTTCACCCTTCATACGCAACGCGGTCACAAACGAGCCAATTTGAGCGTTCGTAGCGCCGCCGGACATGATACAATCCATTGCTTCAACGGCTTCTTCCTCGGTCAGATCGTCCCCTTCAATGATTTTAAAGATATAGGGCTTTAAAAGGTTCCGTTGTGCAGGTGGGACGGCAGATTCGGTGTGGCCTGTGATGGGAAGGTGTGCGATTCGGTCGCAAAAGTTTTCCAGAATTTTGGGGCCGCACTCGGTCAAGATGGATTCCGGATGAAACTGTACGCCATAGGTGGGATGCTCCTTATGAGCAAATGCCATGATTTCGCCTTCCTCATCCGCAGCGATGATTTCTAAGCACGCAGGAAGGGAGTCACGGTCAGAGATTAAGGAATGATAGCGTCCGACGACCACTTTTTCCGGCAGGCCGGAGAAAAGAGGATTCTTATTTTGAACCGAGATCTCGCTGGCTTTGCCGTGCATCAAGGTTTTTGCATGTACGGTTTTTCCGCCGAAAGCTTCACCGATGGCCTGATGCCCCAAGCAGACGCCAAGAATTGGAATGGTCCCGCTGAATTTTTGGATAACGGCGATGGAAATACCGGCGCTTGCCGGGTAACCGGGACCGGGGGAGATGACAATTGCCTGCGGAGCAAGCGACTCGATTTCTTCCAACGTGATTTCATCGTTTCGTTTTACCATAATGTCCGAATAAAATTTGCCAATATATTGATAGAGATTATACGTAAACGAATCGTAGTTGTCGATCATTAAAATCATGGCTGTTTCCCTGCCTTTCTCAAAGGTTACATGCTTGCTCAATGGCGTTGATTACTGCGCGGGCTTTGTTTTCACTCTCTTCGAATTCTTTTTCCGGTATTGAGTCCGCAACAATACCACCGCCCGCCTGCACATAAGCACGATTGTTTTTGAACAGGACTGTACGAATGGCAATACAGGTGTCGATGTTACCGTCAAAGCCTAGATAGCCCACGGTGCCACCGTAAAGACCGCGCTTGGTGGGCTCCAATTCGTCGATGATCTCCATGGCGCGGACCTTTGGCGCGCCAGAGAGTGTGCCGGCAGGCAGAACAGAGAGCAATGCGTCCAACGCGGTTTTGTCCTCTCGAAGCATCCCTTTTACATCACTGACAATGTGCATGACTTGAGAATAACGTTCTACCTTCATAAAGCTAGTGACTTCGACCGTACCAAACTTGGAAACCTTTCCGACGTCATTGCGGCCCAAGTCTACCAACATGGTGTGCTCCGCCTTTTCCTTTGGATCTTTGAGCAGGTCGCGCTCCAATTCTTTATCCTGTGCTTCGGTCAAGCCGCGCTTGGAAGTGCCTGCGATTGGTTTGGTGGAGACAATCCCTTTCGTCACATTCACGAGCATTTCCGGGGAAGCGCCAACAATTTCATAATCTTTGAGCTTAAAATAGTAGAGATAGGGAGAAGGGTTGGCAGAACGCAAACAACGGTAGACGTCAAATGCATCCGGCGGGTTGGGAACTTCCAACCGGCGGGAAAGAACCACTTGAAAAATGTCGCCGTTGCGGATATATTCCTGTGCTTTGCGAATATTTTCCAGATGTTGCTCTTTGGTGATGTTTGTTTCGACCACAGGGGACGGGTGCTTTTTTGAAGCGTGAGGGAGTGGGGAAAATTCGGTCAGGTAAGATCCCAGCTGTTCCGCTTCGGCCGCACATGCGGTATATGCGGTTTCGGCGTCTCCCAGGCGTGAGATGTTTTGGATAATCACCGTCTTATTCGAAAGATGGTCGAATGCTACCAGCTGATCGTAAAGGAAGAGGTGGCAATCCGGCAGATTCAGATCGTCTTTCGGCGGATGAATCAGTGTTTTTTCCATATAGCGGATGGTATCATAGCCAAAATATCCGACCAGGCCGCCGGTCAATTTGGGGCGGTTGGGAAAACTGGGGGATTTGTAATGATCCATAAGTTCGGTCAGGAAGGAAATTGGATTGTCGATTGCAGAGGAAGATTCGGTTCCGTCTTTCACAACGGTTGCCAATCCGTTTTTGATACGGATCTCCATCTTTGGACGAATGCCGATAAAGGAGTAGCGGCCCCACTGTGTATTGTCGACACTTTCTAAAATAAAACAGGTGTCGCTTTTCTCCTTGAGGGCATTGAAAATGTGGATAGGGGTCATAGAATCGGACAGGACCTCATAAAACACGGGAACAACGTCATATTCCTTTAAAAGCTCCTGTACTTCCGTCAAGGTGGGGTACAACATATGCGCATCTCCTTTAACAAGATTATAAATTTGCAAATAAAAAGAGCCTATCATCCGCATGGGACGATAGACTCGTGGTGCCACCCAAATTCCGAAACCAACTGGTTCCGCTTGTCACAGGTACACGGCAAAATCAATGCAGGTACGCAGCTTTTGCCTCAATACCCTTTCCCTTAACGCGGGAACCACGGCGATGGTTACTCAGAAATTCCTTTCTCCACGCTCCTCACAAACCCATTCGCCTGTATCGTATGCCCCGGCTTTTCACCATCCGCCGGTTCTCTGTGCCACCGTTTTACAGGGTACTTACTTTTGCTCGTCGGATTTTAAACTGTTTTATTTTGGTGCCATTATACGCCGGACAAGAGAAATCTGTCAAGGGTTTTTTCGAATTTTTTGTTTCTTTTGATTGGCTTTTTCAGCGATTTAGGACATCAATATGCAGATTCTCTAGCATGTCGAACGCTTTTTCCTGCATAACGGAATCGTTGCTGGCGACGCACTGTGCATCAACAATGATTTGCGCTTCCGGTTGCGCAGCCTTTGCCAATACAGCATTCGAAATTACACAGATATTGCTGACGACTCCGACAAACTCAATAACATCATAGCGCTTTTCTTCCAAATAGTGCAACAGATCGAGGCTTCCAAAGGTGTTTTTCTCGAAATAGGGGCAATAAGCCAGTTGGTAGCGCAAGCGGCCATGGAGCTGCCAGCCCTCTGAACCACATATGCAGTGGGGAATAGGGAGCTTTTTGCCTTCCTGTGTTTCAAGATAGTTTTCCCCATGGGTATCCATGGTGTAGACAACATCATCCTTTGCGTCAAGATAGGCTTGCACTTTGTCATGTAACTTTGGTTCCAATGCCGCCGCTTCAGGGAATCCAAGGGAACCGGTTACAAAGTCATTTTGATAATCTACCACAATCAACAGTTTTTTCATTTCTTACCCTCCTTTGCTGCTTCCACAACGGTTTCTTTCGCAAATTTGCAAAACGTACGCATACAACAGATGTCGCACTTGGGTTTACGTGCATCGCAGACAGCGCGTCCATGTAAAACCAGCCGATGGCAAAAGTCATTGGCTTCTTCCATTGGCAGGACTTCGCGGAGTTGCTTTTCGACCTTTAGTGGATCTTTCCCTTCGCTCAACCCCAAGCGTCCACAGATGCGGATACAATGGGTATCTGTCACAACAGCGGGTTTGTGATAAATATCGCCCACGACAAGATTGGCTGTTTTGCGTCCTACGCCGGGGAGTTTGGTGAGCTCTTCCACGGTATCCGGGACAACGCCATGATAGTCACTGCGGAGTTTATTGCACATCGCGTAAATATCACGCGCTTTGGTCTTGTACAGCCCGCAGGAGCGAATGATCTCTTCAATGTCCTCCACAGGGCCGTCGCAAAAGGCGTCCAAAGTCGGAAAACGCTCGAAGAGCGCAGGCGTCACCAGATTGACACGGGCATCGGTGCATTGTGCGGATAGGCGTGTAGCGATCAATAATTGAAGTGGTTCCGTATATGTTAATGAACAAATCGCATCGGGATATTCTTTCTTTAAAGCTTCTACCGCCCAAACGGCTTGTTGCTTTTTGGTCATTCCGTAACATCTCCTTTATCCAGTCTCATTCCTTCCAAAATCGCTTCCGTCTCCCCAAATTTTTGGTTCGACAACATTCGATTATGGCTTTATTGTATACGAAAACGGGCGAAAGCACAAGTTGACAAACAGCGTAAATTTCCCTATGATGAAGAAAATCTCTGATAAAGGAGGAATTTGCTTTGTCCGGCCTTTGGCTGAAGTTCTTGGCACTGTTGTCCATGATGGTGGATCACACTGGAATGGCCTTGTTTCCACAGATACAGAGCCTTCGGCTGGTGGGCCGGCTGGCGTTTCCTCTGTACGGTTTTCTTCTGGCAGAAGGAGCCGCACATACAAAAAACAGCAACCGTTATCTGGGGCGCCTGCTGCTTTTTGCACTGTTGTCTGAGGTACCGTTTGATCTGGCTTGCCGAAATGTGTTCGTTTATCCGCAAGCGCAGAATGTATTTTTCACCCTATTTTTGGGATTGGCCGCTTGCGAAATCTTGAAGCGTTTCATGCAGAGTAAACCGGTTTGGAGTTTTGCAGGGATAGCCGTACTTGCCTTGCTTGCGGAGGGAATACAGGCCGATTACGGAGCTTTTGGCGTGATGACAGTGGTGGCCTTTTTTGTTTGCCGGATCTATCCTTCCAGGGGGACGGCCCTCTTTACTGTGATGAATACAGGGTTTTCTCTGCTCAACCATACGATGCTGCAATTGGCGGCGCCAGCCGCGGCGGTCCCCATTTTGCTGTACAATGGCCAGAGGGGAAGGCCGGTCAACAGGTATGTATTCTACCTGTTTTATCCGGCCCATCTTCTGCTTTTGTATCTGTTGCGCCAGTGGTTTATAGGGTGATGCAGAAAAAGAAATTGCATGTTATGTCCAATTCCTGCATAAAATGGAAACCCTGGTCGGAAGGTGTTGCGTTTTATCGGCAGAAAGGATATAATGGATAACAAGATACAGGCGAGAGTCGTGCCCGGGACCGGGACGGCTGGCGGCCAATACCAACCAAGGAGAGGAACGAGCGAAAATGTACAAAGATATGATGGATACGATTGGATTCGTGTCCCAGGCAGATCCCGAAGTCGGCGCGGCCATGCAGGATGAATTTAAGCGTCAGCAGCGAAATTTGGAAATGATCGCTTCCGAAAATATGGTTTCCCCGGCGGTGCTCGCCGCGATGGGCAGTGTACTGACCAATAAGTATGCAGAGGGGTATCCGGGAAAGCGGTACTACGGCGGTTGCGAATATGTGGACGTCGTTGAAAATATTGCGCGTGACCGTGCATGCAAGTTGTTCGGTGCAGAACATGCGAATGTGCAGCCGCATGCGGGTGCACAGGCGAACTTGGCGGTTTATTTTGCGTTGCTCAAGCCCGGTGATACGGTTATGGGCATGAACTTAGCGGAAGGCGGCCATCTGACGCATGGTTCCCCGGTCAATATGTCGGGAAGTTATTTCAATTTTGTCGCATACGGCGTCAGTCCGGAGACAGGCCGAATCGACTACAACCAGCTTTATGAGCAGGCTATGCAGGTAAAGCCAAAGCTGATTGTCGCGGGCGCCAGCGCCTACCCGAGAGTGATTGACTTCGCAAAATTCCGTGAGATCTGCGATGCCTGTGGCGCGCTCTTCATGGTCGATATGGCGCATATTGCCGGCCTGGTGGCGGGCGGCGATCATCCCAACCCGGTCCCGTATGCAGATGTAGTGACAACAACTACCCATAAGACCCTGCGCGGTCCGCGCGGCGGTATGATCCTTTGCAAAGAAGCGTATGCGAAGGCGATCGACAAGGCAATTTTCCCCGGCACCCAGGGAGGTCCTTTGATGCACATCATTGCAGGCAAGGCGGTTTGCTTTGGGGAAGCTTTGAAGCCGGAGTTCAAACAGTATTCGCATGACATTGTAGCGAATGCTTCTGCCTTGGCGGATGGACTTCTCAAGCGCGGTGTGAAGCTCGTTTCCGGTGGTACCGATAATCACCTCATGTTGGTGGACCTCAGCGGCCAGGAACTGACAGGCAAGGAGTTGGAACATCGTTTGGATGAGGTGTATATCACTGCAAACAAGAATACGGTTCCGAATGAGCAGCGCAGCCCCTTTACCACAAGTGGCCTGCGTCTGGGAACAGCAGCTATCACGACCCGTGGTTTGACGGTAGCGGATATGGACACCATCGCAGAATGTATCGCATTGGCAATCAATGACTTCGACAACAGCAAAGAAAAGATCCGCAGCATGGTCAGTGAGATTTGTGCGCGGTATCCGCTTTATGCGTAAGCTTGTTTCCATTCCATCGAATAGTGAATCAAAAAGAGGGTGTCCCAAAACTACGAATCTTTCGATTCATAGGAAAGGGGCATCCTCTTTCTGTTTGAAAAAATATCTGCGTTTCTAAAAAAACGAGGGTATCCTGAAGGCATTTCATGACTTTTGGGACACCCTCTTCCGGTAAAGGAGGAAGGTAGGATGCGCCCATTGGCGGATCGTATTCGCCCGCAATCCCTGGATGAAATTGTAGGCCAGCGTCACCTGCTTGGAGAGGGAAAGCCTCTGCGGAGAATCATTGCGTCCGGTGAAATTCCCAACATGATTTTTTATGGCCCCTCCGGTATAGGAAAAACGACATTGGCTTCCATCATTGCAAGGCAGACCCATCGGAAGCTTTGTAAATTGAATGGAACCACAGCTTCCACCGCCGATATTCGCGAAGTGGTTGCCAGCTTGGACCGGCTGGACGCGGTGAACGGCGTATTGCTCTACTTAGATGAGATCCAGTACTTTAATAAGAAACAACAGCAGACACTTTTGGAGTTTATCGAGAATGGGCAGATTACATTGATCGCATCCACGACAGAAAATCCATACTTTTATGTGTACAATGCAATCCTAAGCCGTTCCACGGTATTTGAGTTTAAGCCTGTACAGCCGGAGGAAGTCTGCCGCGCGGTTGAACGGGCATTCGGCCTGATGGAAGACGACCTGCACAGTACATTACAGCTGGAGGATGGAGTTGTAAAGCATATTGCTGCCGCCTGCGGTGGAGATGTACGCAAAGCAATGAATGCAGTAGAACTCTGTGCATTGTCTGCACAAGAGAGGAATGGCGACAGCCGTTTTGTCTCTCTGGAGAGCGCTAGGGAGTTGACGCAACGCAGTGCAATGAAATACGACCGCGAAGGGGATGAACACTACGACATTCTTTCCGCATACCAAAAGTCAATGCGCGGCTCCGACCCGGATGCGGCGATTCACTATTTGGCGCGACTGTTGGAAGCAGGAGATCTCCCGTCAGCGTGTAGGAGATTGTTGGTATGCGCGAGTGAAGATGTAGGGTTGGCTTATCCGCAGATCATCCCCATTGTAAAGGCTGCGGTGGATACGGCCCTGATGGTTGGATTGCCAGAAGCGCGGTTTCCTTTGGCGGATGCAGTTCTTTTGGTGTGCAACGCACCAAAATCCAATAGCGGGCACGATGCGATACTCGCTGCGGCTGAAGATGTACGTGCGGGAAGGGCGGGGCCGATTCCCCGTCAACTGCAAAACAATCATTACGATGGAGCGGATAATCCCAATAAAGGGCAATTCTACAAGTATCCGCACGATTATCCGAACAGTTGGGTTGCCCAGCAATATCTCCCCGACAATTTGCAAGGGGTTCATTATTATCATTATGGGGAGAATAAGACGGAGCAGGCTTATCGTGCGTATTGGGAGCGCATTAAGAAATCTGGGAATATGTAGCAGTTTGCTGTCCAAAAAAGCGGAGCCCGACGTGGTTTTATAAAATAATTTGTTGGAAAACAGCAAATTTACCTTGTATCTGTCCGCTCTTCGTGGTAACATAGATAGGAATAGGGGCAATGAATGCTCACCGGAGGTGTTTGTTTTCATGAAGGACGAGACACTTTTCAATCTCTCGTACGGAATGTATGCCATTGGTGTAAAAAATGATAAGCGAGTATCCGCCTGTATTGTGAATACGGTGTTTCAGGTGACGAATACACCCAACCAAATTGCAATTAGTATGAATCGCAACAATTACAGCCACGAATGCATTGAAAAGGAAGGCATTTTTACGGTTTCAGTGCTTTCGGAGGATACCTCGGGAGCGGTAATCGGCGCATTGGGATTTAATTCCGGCCGGGATACAGACAAGCTTAAAAATATCCGCCATAAGATACTGGTGGAAGGGTTGCCTGTGGTCAAGGAGAATATTTGTTGCTGGTTCTTGTGTAAGGTGGTCAACCGTGTAGAGACAGCGACCCATACCGTTTTTATTGCAGAAGTGATGGCGGGAAGCGACACCTCTAAGGGGAAGCCAATGACTTATGATTATTATCATAAAGTAATCAAAGGAACAGCGCCAAAAAATGCTCCTACTTACCGTGCAACAGAGGCTGTGGATGACCGCAACGATGGGGAAGAGTTTATCTGTACCATCTGTGGATATGTATACGATGATCCGGATCTTTCTTTTGAGGAGCTTCCGGACGATTGGGTGTGCCCGATCTGCGGCGCACCGAAGAGCGCATTTAAGCGCCAATAAAATAGAATCCCTTAGAAGCTGTGAACAATTTGTCTCTCTGTAGAATCAGTAGAACGGTGAATCGGCCGGTCGCGGCTTCTAAAAGGCTCACTCCGAAGTGATTTTTCTCTTCGGGCGGGCCTTTTTTTTCGGTGAATCCGGTGGTGCAGGGGTTTTGGAAGAGAAGTGTACCGCAAAATAGGGGAAGAGAATCCATCGTTTGTGAAGAGACCGATAAACATTGGAATTCAAAAAGCACCCCACATTTTGGGGGGATTTTGTCAAAAATTCTCCTGTCGCCGTTTCATAAAATATGAAGGCCCAGTTCGTTGGGAAATCCCCCAACGAGTGGGTTGAAAGGAAATGAGGAGAGTACCATGTCAAGCAAGATCATCCAGGTTAACGAGCGGCCGCCTCTTCGGCAAGCCATCCCCCTGAGCATCCAGCACATGTTCGCCATGTTTGGCGCCTCGGTGTTGGTCCCATCCGTCTTTGGCATCGACCCGGCCATTGTACTGTTTATGAATGGTGTGGGAACCCTGCTGTTCATTCTCATTACGAAAGGCCGCGCGCCGGCATACCTTGGCTCCAGTTTTGCCTTCCTAGCGGCAGGAGGGGTTGTGATCCAAAAGTATGGCTTTGAATATGCCCAAGGCGGCTTTGTTGCAGTGGGTATATGCGGCTGTATTTTAGCGTTGATTGTGTATAAGTTTGGAACCAATTGGATCGACTGCATTCTTCCTCCGGCAGCGATGGGGCCGGTTGTGGCGTTGATCGGGTTGGAGTTGGCTTCCAATGCAGCCAGCAATGCGGGCCTGTTGGACGAGAGCATTGATATGAAAAATGTCCTGGTCTTTTTGGTGACACTCTGTGTAGCGGTATTCGGTTCGGTATTGTTCCGTAAATTCCTGGCGGTTATCCCCATCTTGGTCGCAATCATTGCAGGATATATCACTGCCTGTATCGTAGGGATTGTAGAGTTTCAACCTGTCGTGGATGCGTCGCTGTTCTCCTTGCCCCATTTCCAGATGGCAAAGTTTAACATGGAAGCCGTTCTTACCATGTTGCCCGTCCTACTGGTAATCGCATCTGAGCACATCGGCCATCAGATTGTCACCAGCAAGGTGGTTGGCCGCGATCTGTTGAAAGATCCGGGGTTGCACCGCTCTTTGTTTGCGGATAATTTCTCTACAGCCCTCTCTGGCTTGATTGGTTCGGTTCCCACGACAACCTATGGGGAAAATATCGGCGTTATGGCGATGACCAAGGTATACAGCGTTTGGGTTATTGGCGGCGCGGCGGTATTCTCGATCGTTTGCGCATTTATTGGCAAGCTATCTGCACTCATCAGCAGCATTCCGGGGCCAGTCATCGGTGGAATCTCGTTTCTGTTGTATGGAATGATTGGCGCTTCTGGCCTGCGGATTTTGGTGGATGCTAAGGTGGACTACGGCAAGGCGCGCAACCAGGCGTTGACCGCAGTGGTGTTTGTGGTTGGGTTATCCGGTATTGCATGGAACATCGGCGGCGTACAGCTCAAAGGAATGGTACTCGCTTGTGTCGTTGGTATGGTGATGGGCCTCCTATTCTATATCTTTGACAAACTTCACTGGACCAACGATCAGGAAGAAGAGCCAAAGACGACGGCAGAAGCGGCAGATGCCCCGGTTGTTCCGAAAAAGTAACCAATCATATTGTAAAGGCCAATGGAAGTAGAGCCTTTGTATTTCAAATCTAGGAATAAAAACAGAAGAGACGCTCTGTGTCCAGCCAATGGCTATATACAGGGCGCCTCTTATTTTCATACATGGATGGTTTTTTGCAGAGATTCTGTCGGCCTTTCTTGCACAATACGTTCTCTCGTACGTTTCTATGTTTTTTCTCGCTTAGGAAATCTTTTCAATCTTTGTTACTGTGACCTCGGTCGTGTCAGAACCATTGATTGTCCCATCATAATAGATACGCAGCCGGTCGCCGATCACCAATCCGTCCGGTTCGTTGACTTCTGCACCTTCTTTGTTGAAGAGAAGTTCCTTGCCGTCGCTGGTTTCGATTGTGATGGTATTCATCGTTCCGTCTGTGAGCGTTCCATCGATATAGGCGGTTTCAGAACTGGAGGAAGATGTATTGACGACAGTGAACCCTGCTTTGACTTCGTCCAATTGAATGGCCATTTCGCTGTAAAGAACAGCATCCTCTTCGTCGGAAACGGGGTTCTCCGCTGGAATATCCGCCAAATAGACGGTATCCCCGCTCTCTTGAATCAGGGAGGGAAGCTCCGCGCCCACCGTATTTTGGTCATCCCACCACGTTTTAGGAGCTGCCCAAATGGAAAGCAGTGGAGTGTCTGTATTTCCCTTGAACAAGAAATCTACATGGCTATATTCTACGTCTTGGGTACTCATCACATCGTCTTTCGTAACTTTGACGGTATAGTGCTCTTTATTCCAACGGGAAGGAACAGTAAAAGTAAAATCCATTCCATCAAAGCTGAGTGTTTGCGGAACACTGGCCTCAGAGGACGATGGAGCCTCGCTTGAAGGCAGAGTTGAAGATGATTCTTCGCTGCCATTTGTACAAGCGCAGACAGAAATCGCCAAGATCACAGCCAACAGCAATCCAACGGTTTTTTTCATAAAATATGCCTCCTTAAACAAGAGGGAAAGTGTTCGTAGAAACCCTTTCCCAAAAGGATTGATATGCTTTTTGACGCAATCATTTTACCGCGAATCCATCCGAAAAGAAAGAAACAGTTTGTTAACTTTCATAACAATTTTGTTGGATTCTCACTGGCTGTATAGTTGTGCAGATCTTGAATAAATTCCCGAACAATCTCCTCTGGAGTGGCCCACGAAGTTACGAAACGGACTGCTTGGTGACCGGCATCAACACGTCCCCAGGCTTCAAAGGCATAATCCTTAGAAAGCTGCTCCAATAAGGCATCAGAAAGAATGGGAAATACCTGATTGGTCGGAGAATCAGAAAAGAATCGAAACCCTAAAGCGCGAAATGCTTCACGCAACAGATCTGCCATATGGTTGGCATGTTTGGCGAGTGCGTAGTAGAGACCGTCTTCAAAGAATGCTTCAAACTGTGCCCCAAGGACAAAACCCTTTGCCAACATACCGCCACGCTGTTTCAAGATATAACGAAAATCCGGTTTGAGGGTTTCATTGCAGATGACCAATGCTTCACCCAACAGAGCGCCGTTTTTCGTGCCACCCACATAAAAGGCATCGGTTAATGCGCCGATGTCCTGCATGGTGAGATCACTTGCACACAAGGCGCTTCCCAGACGGGCGCCATCCATGTAGAGGTAAAGACGATTTTCTCGGCAGCACCGATGAAGTGCGTTCAATTCCTCTTTTGAGTAGACCGTTCCGCATTCAGATGAGTTGGAGAGATAAGCCAATTTGGGTTTTACCATGTGCTCGTCCGGATGGGCAGCCAATACACGCAGAATTCCCTCCGGCGTCAGTTTACCGTTTACGCCCGGCGTGATGCATACCTTGTGTCCGGTGGCCTCAATAGAACCGCTTTCATGTCCTGCAATATGGCCGGTTTCCGCCGCAATGGCGGCTTCGTGAGGACGCAGGAAGGCGGTTAAGGCGGTCAAATTGACCTGTGTGCCGCCTTCCAGAAAGTGGATGTCCACATCTTTACGGCCAATTTCTTTGCGTAGCAAGTCGGCTGCGCGTTTACAGTGTCCATCGTTTCCATAGGCTGTATTCTGTTTGCTTCCGGCCAGATTTAGGGCCTTTAAAAGCTTTGGATGTGCGCCTTCGCTGTAATCATTTTGAAAACTGTACTTCAATCGGATTCCCGCCTTTTTGTCAAATTCATTGCGACCATTGTCGTATAAAAGATAGTATAACATATTTCTTAGGACAAGAGAAGAGATTGCCCGAAACAGCTTTCCATCCTCTCCCAATTGGTATATAATGAATAGGTGACAAGAATGGGAACAGGAGTGGATCAAAGAAAACGCCTATGAAAATTTTGGTGGATGCGGACGCTTGTCCGGTGAAGGAGATCATTGTAAAGCATGCCAAAACCTGTCGATTGCCCGTTGTAATGCTTTTGGATACCAGCCATATTCTGAACGATGGGTACAGTACCGTCATCACTGTGGATAAGGGACATGACAGTGCAGACCTTCGGTTGGCAAATCTTTTGGAGGCAGGAGACCTGGTAGTGACGCAAGACTTTGGTGTGGCAGCGTTGGCACTGGGAAAGCGTGCAAGAGCGATAAACCAAAACGGGATGATTTATAACGACAGTAATATGGATCAACTTTTGTTCGAACGTCATCTGGGGCAGAAGGTCCGGCGGGCAGGGGGAAGAACGACTGGAGCCAAAAAACGTACACGCCAGGACGATGTGGATTTTGAGAGAGCGTTTGTGCGCCTATTACAAGAAATGGGAAATGAATAAGGGGGATGCTTTTTGGCACAGTCGCAAACAAACCGATTGGGAGAGGAGCGCGTCGGCAAGTTGTTATTTCAGCTTGCTGTTCCCGCCATTACAGCGCAAATCATCAACGCACTTTATAATATTGTAGATCGAATTTATATAGGACATATTCCAGACATCGGCGCAACAGCTTTGACAGGGGTGGGAATCACATTTCCTATTATCTTGTTGATTGCCGCGTTTAGTTCATTGATTGGTATGGGCGGAGGCCCACGCGCATCGATCAAAATGGGAGAAGGCGATTATGCAGGGGCAGAACGTATTATGGGAAACTGCTTTGCCCTGCTGCTAGGAATTTCGGTTGTATTGACAGCGTTTTTCCTGCTTTTTCAGAGGCCGTTGCTCTTGCTATTCGGCGCTAGTGCGGACTCCTTGCCATACGCCATGCAATACATGACCATTTATGTCAGTGGGACGATCTTTGTTCAGTTGGCTTTGGGGCTGAACAGTTTTATTACAACCCAAGGATTTGCAAAGACCAGTATGTTTACGGTTATAATCGGCGCTGGTCTGAACATTGTATTGGACCCGGTTTTTATTTTTGTGTTTCAAATGGGAGTACAAGGGGCCGCTGTTGCGACGGTTCTGTCACAGGCTATTTCTTCGATTTGGGTTTTATGGTTTCTATTTGGAAAACGTACGATTCTAAAGCTTCGCCCCAAAAATTTTCGTCTTAACCATAAGATTGTCCTTCCGGTTTTGGCGCTAGGGCTTTCTCCATTTATTATGCAGGCAACAGAAAGTGCAGTTAATATCGTTTTAAATTCCTCGTTACAGCGTTATGGCGGCGATACAGCGGTTGGTGCGATGACCATATGTAGCAGTGTTATGCAGGTAGCGTTTATGCCGTTGACGGGTCTGGCGCAGGGCGCACAGCCGATTGTCAGTTTTAATTTTGGAGCTAAACAGAACGACCGTGTAAAGAAGGCATTTCATCTATTGTTCCTATCTTCCATTGCTTTTTCTATGTTGTTCTGGTTGGCGCTCATGCTTTTTCCAAATGCATTTGTCCGCCTGTTTACCCCTGAGGTGGATTTGGCATCTTTTACCGCTTGGGCACTGCGTATTTATATGTCAATGTGTTTGGTCCTTGGGGTGCAGTGCTCTTGCCAGCAAACTTTTGTAGCGATTGGGCAGGCAAAGACATCGCTTTTCTTGGCATTGTTGCGCAAGGTATTCTTATTAATTCCCCTCATTCTGTTCCTTCCTCACTTTTTTGCAGACAAAGTATTAGGCGTATTTCTTGCTGAGCCAATTGCGGATTTTTTGGCAGCTACTACGACAGGACTGATCTTTTTTATTCGCTTTCGAAGGTTGTTGGCCAAGAACCAGACAAAATCTACTGCAATTGAATCAATTTGATCGATTTGAGAACTCCACTTGCCACAGGGCCGGTGGAGTTTTTGTATAAGAACATCTGTTATAAAAGAAAAAATCTTTTCACTTTTTGGAGATTTTATAGGAATAATAGTCGAAACACTTGACAGAATGATGAAAACGAGCCTATAATACATTGTTTTGCCCACACATCGTCTGAACAAGAGTGAGGTTGATAAAAAATGTTTGATTATGATTTATTGATTATTGGCGCCGGCCCTGCAGGTATTTTTACTGCGTTAGAGATGAACCGCCTGATGCCGGAAAAAAGGGTTCTGGTTGTCGATTCTGGGAGTAGTATTGACCGCCGGGCCTGTCCGGCGCGCACCAGTGGACAGTGTGCACACTGTAAGACCTGTAGCATTATGAATGGTTGGGCGGGAGCTGGAGCATTTTCGGATGGAAAGCTCTCTCTGTCAGAAGAAGTGGGGGGAAACCTAACAGACTATCTTCCGGTGGAGACGGTGCGCAACCTGATTCATTATGCGGATGAAATGTATCTGCATTTTGGAGCACCGAAAAAAATCTATGGAAAAAGCGACAAGTTTGCAGAAGAGCTTGCTTATGAAGCGCATAAGGAAAATATCCAGTTGATTCCCTGCCCTGTTCGGCATATGGGAACAGAATATTCCTTTGAAGTGCTGCGTGCCATGTATCAATATCTTTCTGCTTGTCCAAATTTCACATTCTGGGAACATACGACAGCGGATACCCTGTTGGTAGAAGGAGAAACGGTTCAGGGAGCCTGGTTGAATATGCCCGATGGAGAGCGCAAGTTAATTCGTGCGCCCTATGTGATTGCCGCCCCGGGGCGCGGGGGAGCAGAGTGGTTACATGGAATTGCACAGCAGAATGGCCTTTCTACTAAGAATAATGCAGTGGACATCGGTGTGCGGGTCGAAGTACCAAATGCAGTCATGGACCGTCTTACAAAGCATCTATACGAAGCGAAACTTGTCTACTACTCGGACACCTTTGAAAACAAGGTGAGAACCTTCTGCATGAACCCTGGAGGGATTGTCAGCGAGGAACACTATGACGGGGAGGATGGTGGAATCGCTGTGGTGAATGGCCATTCATATGCGGATGAAGATAAACGCACCGAAAATACCAATTTTGCGATGTTGGTTTCTACTGAATTTACAGAACCGTTTCACCAGCCGATTGAGTATGGCCGTTATATTGCTCAACTTGGAAATATGCTGACCGGTGGGGGAATTATGGTACAGCGGTTGGGAGATCTGCTCAAAGGGCGCAGAACCGATGCCTCGCGCCTAAAAAAATCAACTACGGTTCCAACTTTAAAGAACGCGGTGCCTGGAGATCTTTCCTTTGTTTTACCGCACCGGCATCTTACCAGCATTGTAGAGGCGCTACAAGCATTTGACAAGCTGGCTCCGGGACTATACTCAAAAAATACGCTGCTGTATGGCGTAGAGGTCAAATTCTATTCTTCTAAGATTGCGGTAAACACCCATTTTGAGACGGAGGTTAAAAATCTATATGCTATTGGCGACGGTGCTGGAATTACTCGCGGGTTAATGCAAGCCTCCGTGAGCGGTGTTGTGGTGGCGCGCGATATAGCATCCAAAGGAAAGGTTTAAAAGATGGATATTTCCTTTTTTCGGACCATACAATAGAAAGTGGAAAAAATACAATATATGGTGGGAAAGGGGAATCTTTATGCAAAGGCAGGCAATTCATTACTTTGTAAATAGCAATAGTTCGCGTGGATATGTCAGTTTTTATGAATCAAATTTTGGAGGATTGGATCGGGTGGTTCCCCTGCATGGTTACCCGCAAAAGCCGCTGCAGGAGCTCTTGGAGGATATTTGCAATTATGCGGCAGAGCAGAAGCAACGGACAGAGCTCATTCACAACTGTTTGGACAATACCTTGGAAGGTGTGATTTTGCCAGACCTTTCTGCCGGTGTAATTCATATTCCATTCTATGCAGAAAACAATGGGCTGAATCTGCTGGAGGACTATAATATTCGTCAGATGCGAGAGGCACTGGGGGAGGCTCATGGGTATTTTGCTGCAGCATTACGCATACACGATGCGTGGGAAAAGGTTTACATCGAAAAAATGGACTTTCAAGCAGCTGATGAACTCGCGAAGAAGACAGAGGATCGTCTGATCGGTGACCGTCATACAGAAAAGAAGGGGCATGCTGTAGACCGCTATTTTGGTGCGGCTACGATCAATGGTTCCTTTGACTATATTGCCAATCTCACACAATGTCTAGGGAAGCGATATTTTATCAAGGGGCGGCCGGGGACAGGCAAATCTACCTTGTTGAAAAGATTGGTAAAAAAAGCCGTGTGTGCAGGTTTTGAAGTAGAAGTATATCATTGTGCGTTTGATCCACAGAGCCTGGATATGTTAGTTGTTCGGGAATTGGACTTCTGTATTTTTGACAGCACCTCACCGCATGAATATTTTCCTTCTCTACCGACAGATGAGATTATTGATGTCTATGAGGTGGCTGTAGAGCCGGGGACGGATGAACAGAATGCCGGCAAATTGACTCAGTTCCGGCATGACTATAAAGAACAGGTGGGAATGGCAACAGAAAAATTACGCTTGGCAAAGGAATCTTACGATCGTGCACAGCAGACCCATCTTTCACGCTTGGATGAGGCTGTCTGTAAAAAGACCATCGAGGAGATTCGCTCAGCTTTATTTCAAAAATAATATTTCGAACATAAAAAGCGATACGCCCTATTGCCAGGGCGTATCGCTTTTTTAATCTGCTTTAGCGAAACGAGAACCCCCGGCAAATGAACTGTACCGAACGAAAAGGACAGTTCATTTGCCGGGGGTTCTGACGATCTAATCGGCAATGGGAATAGAGATCTTTGTAAGAAAATCGCGGCAATCTGGACTGGTGATTTCATCCAATAAGTTGTCCTCGTAGGAATACGGCTGAATCAAAAGTCCATTCTGTCGAATAAACAAGGTTAAGCGCTCATATGCCTCTGTAATCGTATCGTAGTCCCCTTTATGGTAAGCAACAACATAGGTTCCAGCGGTACGGCGATGCGTTGAAAGATGGGAAAGCTCGTGGGGAACCTGTGTGTAAAAAAAATAGGTACAGTCTGTATAATTACAATCTAAAAATGCTTCCCATTTTACCATTGTACCATTTGAGTGGCCTCGAAACAGTTTTTCGTTGTTGCACAGATTCAAATATTCGGTCAGAATGGGCAGATATTCCTGTTCTTCCCAACTCTTCATCGGTTGGCTTAGAACCAACTGTCCTTCCGCTTGTTGTTCCAGAGAAATCTTTTGGAAATCGACCTCTAGCGCATGACGTGTAATGGCGATCTTATTTTTCATCATCTGACGTATCTGTTCCAGATTTTGAAGCGTTTCTTCCAACTCTTCTTTTTGGCGTTCAAATAGACGAATGAACGTATGCGGGCTACGCCCATCTAAGTAGGATTTTATTTCTTGAATCGGGGTTCCCATCTCACGTAGAGTGGCAATCACATGGAATGTCTCCAACTGTGGATAGGTATAGACGCGATATCCGTTTTCTAAGATTCGTTCTGGTTTGAAAATTCCAACGCGATCGTAATAGAGGAGTGTCTGTTTACTTACCCCACAAAGCCTTGCAAATTCTCCGGTCGAAAAGACCCATTCTGTATTTTTTTCCATCATTTTAAAAAATCCTCTTGACTATATAGTTACTATATACTTTATCATAAAGAGTATCGGGTTGCAAATCAATAAGAAAGGAGATGTTTTTCAAATGAATTCATTGGCAAGGGAGTTTCGCTTTTTCTCCTTGCTTCGATTTGCATTGCCCACTATCGTAATGATGCTGGTCCTTTCCTTTTATACCATTGTGGATGGCATTTTTGTTGCGCGGTTTGTGGGTTCAAATGCATTGTCGTCGATTAATATTTCCATGCCGTTAATCAACATCATTGCGGGAATTGGAATTATGTTTGCGACAGGTGGTAGCGCAATTGTAGCAAAGGAGATGGGAGAGGGCAAGGAGGAACATGCACGGAAACATTTTACATTGATTGTTCTGGCTTCCACTTTTGTGGGCGTTCCATTTTTGCTTGTTGGCCTTTTCTTTACAGGCCCAATTGTCCGTGCACTTGGAGCGACAGAGGTGTTGTACGACGATTGTTACGTTTACTCGTATATCTGCCTGCTGTTTGCACCAGCCAACATTATAAAGTGCCTGTTTGATTATTTTATGGTGACAGCGGGCAAGCCGCAGTTGGGATTGTTAAACAGCGTGCTCGGCGGAATCATCAATATTGTTTTAGATTATGTTTTTATTGTACCCATGAATATGGGGGTGGCCGGGGCTGCCATCGCTACAGGCCTGGGACAGTTGTTGCCAGCGGTTATTGGGATTTTTTACTTTTTATTTGGAAAGAATACACTGCATTTTCAAAAGCCAGTATTTGCAGGGAAGATGTTGGCGCACTGTTGCGTCAATGGTGCTTCCGAGATGGTTACCAATTTATCTATGGGGATTACCACTTTCCTGTTTAATATGGCCATGCTGCATTACCTTGGAGAAAATGGTGTTGCCGCCATTACCATCGTCCTCTATGCGCAGTTCCTGATGGTTTCCATTTTTCTGGGCTTTACTTCGGGGGTGGCACCCATCATCAGCTTCCACTATGGGGCGCAGAACTGGAAACAGGAGCACCGGATCATTCGATATTGCTACGTCTTTATTGTCGTTTCCTCGGTGATCATTCTAGTGTTGTCCTATATCTTTGCACCGTTTTTGATGGGAATTTTTTCACCACAGGGTACAGAGGTCTACGAGATCGCTCTGCATGGATTTTATCTCTTTGCAGTGAGTTTCTTGCTAGTGGGGGTCAATATCTTTGCCTCGGGGATGTTTACTGCATTTTCCAACGGTGTGATTTCCGGCTTTCTGTCCCTTCTGCGCACACTGGTCTTTGTGGTACTTGGCATTGTTTTATTGCCATGGATATGGGATCTGGACGGCGTTTGGTTGACCATTCCGGCAGCCGAACTCGGCGCGATTCTTTTCTCTCTGTTCCTGACCTGGAAATACCGCTTTCGGTACGGCTACGGAAGTGGGGCGGAACGCTTCAAGAGGGAAGAGCAGGAGAAAGAGTATCCGACTGGAAAGCTGGATCAATCGTACGATTCCTAGTTTTTGATTAAATATAAAGAAAAACCGGATGGAATCCAGAAGCATTCTGGTCCATCCGGCTTTTTTATCTTTATTCTGCCAACGCTCTGGTAAGCCAGGCATCCGCAATATCCATTGCGAGGTACAAGCCTTCTTTCTCACTGGTCTTGACAATTTGCTTACGTGCGCGGATATTAGGGTCGGTATACATCAACTGTACCGTCACACGGTCCGCAACGTCCATATCTTGTACTTTTTTCTTGCTCTTAATTTCGAGTTTCACGACGTATTTATCCTTCATGCTGCCGTAATAAATCACATCGCCACACCGAACAAGCGGTTTTCCCTTATAAGTCGGGAATTTCGGCTGATCCTTCTTTTCACTCATAGCTGCAACCATCCTCTTCGATTCGTATTAATATCATTCGTACGGTGATTTACTCGCCCAGATAGGATTTCAGCAATACCTGAAGCAGTTCATCGCGGTCAATTCTTCGAATCAAACTGCGTGCATTGTTGTGTGTGGTAATGTACGTGGGATCTTCTGATAAGATATAGCCGACTAACTGGCTGATCGGATTATATCCCTTTTCTTTAAGGGCGTCATTTACGATCGTAAGAATTTGCTTGATATCATCCTCGCGATTCTGGCCAAGAGAAAAGGTCATCGTCTTATCGTCAAACATGGAAACACCTCCAATGGTTCATACTTTCATCCTTGCATAAAACAGGGAATTTATGCAACGTGCACCGAAAACACAATGATATTTATAATATATAATACCGCATATAGCCCATGATTTCAAGAATTAATTTATGAACAATTGCTGAATCCTATATACACGATCAGGTTGGCATGTGGAAGGATTGCCGCATAGGAAAAAACGCAGAAGCGTAAACCGGACAATTTTAACGAAAAAGTAGGGAAAAGGGCCCATGTGTATTTTACACATGGGCCCTTTGACTCTTTTTATCGCTAAGAATTAAGAACGTAAGACTGCGCCAGCCTTTTCCAGCTCTGCCATGACTTTTTTCATGACATTGTTGGTCTGTTCGTCCGTTAAAGTGCTGTCGCTGGAACGCAGAACAATATTGAAAGCCACGCTTTTTTTGCCCGCCTCAATCTGTGCGCCTTTGTAAACGTCAAACAGCTTAATCTTTTCCAAAAGATTTCCAGCGCCGCGGACAATAGCCCGTTCCAACTCCAGAACCGGGATAGAGTCTTCACACAGAAGGGCCAGGTCGCGCGTAACGGCTGGGAACTTCGGCAAGGGGGTATAGGTCTTGTCTGTTTTTGCATGGGCAAACATGAGGTCCACATCCAATGTAAAACAGTAGATCCGCCCGTCGATATCATAGCTTTCTGCCACTTCTGGGTGAATTTCGCCGATCACACCCAGGCGTTGCCCATCGATGGAGAGCACGGCGCAACGGCCGGGATGGTAGCTATATTCCTCACTGGAGGCAACAATATCGTAATCCGTAACACAGAGCTTTTCCAAGAGCTGTTCAGCCATGCCCTTGATGGTGAAGAAATCGGCATCGCTGCCATACATGCCTACCACCAGGGTGGATTTCTCCTCCGGAAGCGAATCCTCGGTGGTGGGGATATATTCGCTGGCCAATTCAAAGAGGCATGCAGCCTCATTGCGATTGTTGTAGTTGCGCGAGAGGACTTCCAACATGGACGGCAATGCGACTGTGCGCATGATGCTGGTATCCTCGCCAAGCGGATTAGAAATGACAATGGACTTGCGCAGTGGATCATCTGCGGGCATACGAATTTTGTCGTAATATTTGGGACTGATGAAGGAATACGTCATGATCTCGCTGGCGCCCAGTGCAAACATGGTATTGCTGATCGTGGAAAGGAACTTTTGACGCGGCGTGTATTTTCCCTGTGCACCACCGTCCAAGGAGGTGCCGGGGACCTTATTATAGCCATAGAAGCGTACAATTTCTTCTGCAATATCCGCCTTATGCGCAAGATCGGGCCGGAAGGTGGGAATCAGAATATCTTTGCCGTCAAACTGGCAGTCAAGTTTGGTTAAAATCGCCTTCATTGCGTCTTCAGAAAGATCGGTGTCCAGGAAACGATTGATCCAATCCACGTCCAGATGAATTCTATGGCGCTCGCTGGAGGAGTGGTCATCTACGATGACCCCATCCATCACATCGCCGGCATCAAGAAGCTCGACGAGTTCGCAGGCACGCTCAAGTGCCGGCAGGCAGTTGTTGGGGTCCAATCCCTTTTCATAACGTGCAGATGCATCGGTACGCATGCCCTGGTCGCGCGCTGTGGTGCGGACAGAAGCGCCGTTGAAGCAAGCCGACTCAAAAACGATCGTCGTGGTGTCATCCATGATGCCACTGTATTCGCCTCCCATAACGCCTGCAATGGCAATTGGCTTGTGTGCATCTGCAATGACAAGTTGCTTTTCGGTAAGGGTACGGTCAACGCCATCCAGGGTCGTGATCGTCTCACCTGCCTTTGCACGGCGTACACGGATGGTCGCTTCATCCACATAGCGCAGGTCAAACGCGTGCATTGGCTGACCATATTCCAGCATCACGTAATTCGTGATATCGACAATGTTGTTGATGGGGCGAACACCCATTGCCCGCAGACGCTCACGCATCCAGCGGGGAGAAGGTTTTACCCGCACATTTTTGACCACTTTAGCGGAGTAGATATAACACAGGTTCGGTTCTTCCACTTTGACATCCAAAAGCGGAGTGCAGTCACCATGGCCACCTTTGACCACCGGTGTGTGCAGCTGCAACTCTTTGCCAAAGGTTGCGGCTGCTTCGCGCGCCAGACCGATCACAGAGAAACAGTCCGGGCGGTTGGAAGTGATTTCAAATTCGACCTTTGTGTCGTCGAAACCGATTGCCTGGCAAACCGGCATCCCGAGGGTATGGTCACAGTCGTCGCCCAATACAAAGATACCGTCCTCAATGGCATTCGGAAAATCGTGCTGTGTCAACCCTAGCTCACCCAGAGAGCAGAGCATACCGTTGCTTTCTACGCCGCGCAGCTTGCCCTTTTTGATTTTTTTCCCGCCCGGCAGGAGAGAGTTGTGCAGTGCCACCGGGACAAAATCCTGTTCCTGTAAATTCTGTGCACCGGTGACAATTTGCAGCGGTTCTCCTGTACCCACGTCGATCTGACAGATCCAAAGGTGATCGGAGTCCGGATGCTTTTCCAGTTTGAGAACCTGACCAACCACGACATTCTCAATTTCGCTGCCTTCTTTTTCCCAGCCTTCTACCTTAGAACCGCTCATTGTGATTGCTTCTGTGAATGCACGCATGGGCATTTCATCGAGCGTTACAAATTCTTTCAGCCATCTCATCGAAAGATTCATCGTCATTTACCACGCTTTCTATATCATCATCTAGTCATCAACCGAACTGCTTGAGGAACCGTACGTCGTTCTCATAGAACAGGCGCAGGTCGTCGATGTTATAACGCCGCATCACGACGCGTTCCAAACCCATTCCAAGGGCGAAACCGCTATAAATCTCCGGATCGATATCGCAATTGGAGAGCACCTTTGGATGCACCATGCCGCAGCCGAGAATTTCAATCCAACCTTCTCCTTTGCAGAGACGGCACCCCTCTCCATGGCAGTTGAAGCACTGCACGTCCACTTCGGCACTCGGTTCCGTGAATGGGAAGTGGTGTGGACGGAAACGGACAACCGAGTCTTCTCCGTACAGACGTTTTACAAAGGTCTCAAGAGTTCCCTTCAGATCTGCAAAGGTAATCCCTTTGTCCACTACGAGGCCCTCGATCTGATGGAAAAGAGGGGAGTGGGTTGCATCCACCGCATCCGAGCGATACACACGTCCGGGAGAGATGATGCGGATCGGCGGCTTTTGTTTTTCCATAACACGCACCTGTACCGGGGAAGTCTGGGTGCGCAGGACGATGTTTTCATTGATATAGAAGGTATCCTGCGTGTCACGCGCCGGATGGTCCTTTGGAATATTCAACGCTTCAAAATTATAGTAATCGTATTCGACTTCGGGGCCCTCTACAATGTCAAATCCCATACCCACGAAGATTTCCTTAATCTCATCCAGGACAATGGAGAGCGGATGTTTGACGCCCAATGTGCGGTGTTTGCCCGGCAGAGTGACATCGATACGCTCCTCTTCCAGACGCTTCTGAGTCGCTTGCGCCTTTAATTCCGCTGCGCGTTTGGTCAAATCGTCTTCGATAAAGGCACGGACTTTGTTGGCCAATTCACCGATGACGGGACGTTCTTCAGGAGAGAGTTTGCCCATCTGTTTGAGGATAGCAGTTACCTCGCCTTTTTTTCCAAGGTACTTGACGCGCAGGCTCTCCAGTGCTTGAGCATCGCTTGCTTCCGCCAGTTCCTGCGCGGCATTTGCGCGGATTTCCTCCAGCTTCTGCTTCATTGCGTAATCATTCCTTTCAAAACGATAAAGTATTGGGACGATAAACAAAAAGCCTTCGTCCCTCTTCAATAAAGGGACGAAGGCGTAAAACGCTCCGCGGTACCACCCTGATTCACACCGTTTTCGTGCGGTGTGCAGCTTTTTGACCGATAACGGGGTCCACCGTCGCGGCCTACCAGAACTCCTTCAACCGCGCCGCTCCAAAGGGAACTTCTCTTTTCTCATGCACAAGCACGCTTACAGCCGGTGGCGCGCCCTCTCTGTCTGCTGGGGGAAAAGCTACTTTCCTTTTTCCTTGCGTTATTTTTTAATATAGCATCTTTTTTGAAAAAATACAAGCTTTTTTGTGGAATTTTCAGCGCTTCTTATTCTGGACATGGCCCGGTCGATTCCCGAATAATCAGCTCTGGGCGCAAAAGAAGCTTGCCAATACTGACCCCTCCGATGAGTTCCTCTAAAAGCATAAACGCGCTTTTACCAAGAGAGACCCGATCTTGCCGGATCGTGGTGAGGGCTGGACACAGATGTTGCGCAATGGGTAAATCGTCAAATCCGGTGACACTGACATCTTCCGGCACACGTTTTCCAAGGCGCTTCAGTTCCGCAATCACCCCGGACGCGATTAAGTCGCTGGCACAGACAATCGCGGTTGCTCCTTGTTCGAGAAAATGGGCGACATGCTGTTTGGCGCAGTCTGCGACGAACCATCCATTTTGTACGAGAGAAGGGTCTACTGTCAGTTTATGGCGTTCCATCGATTCTAGGAAGGCCTCCTGCCGCTCTTGTGTAACCATACTGTTCTTGGCACCGTTTAGAAGTGCGATACGCTTATGTCCACCAGCTGCCAAAAGGCGGACAGCCAACTCGATTCCCTCGTAGCCATCCGTACCAACACTTCCCACATGCCGGTTTTGGATGATGTTGTCGAAGAGGACTGTCGGAACGCTGGTTTTATGGATCTGTGAGATGTAATCATCATGTAGGGCGAATCCGAGCAAAAAGGCGCCGCTGAAACCATTTTTTAGCATGAAGGAGTCATATTTTTCCTCTACTTGCATATTGAGATTGGTGGGGAGTACTGTGACATCATAGTGACGGCGTGCTGCTGCCAACTTAAATCCGACAATAATCTCATAGCCAAATTGGTCGATGCTGTTGTACTCCATATTTTCAATTAAAATACAGACCTTGTGTGTCCCTTTTCGTTGGACGCGCTTGACAGCATACCCCATCTCCACAGCGGTATCCAGCACCAATTGACGGGTTTCCTCGCTGATGTCCTTGGCTCCATTTAACCCTTTGGAAACTGTACTGGTTGCAATACCGAGTTTTTTTGCAATGTCTTTGATCGTCGCCACGGCATCACCTCCCTGACAAATCAATGATTTCAATAAAAACAGCAGAAAGCCGCATCGTTTCTTTTTGGTATGGTTGGAAAAAACTTCTTTTAGTATATCGTGCCTAAAGCGGGGTTGCAAGAGCTTTTTCCATGGATTGCCGGATGGTGATCTGGTTGCGGAAGAGTATTCAATCCTATATCAAAAAAACAGCTATATTTCACAACAAATTCCCAACGAAGAGATAGTGCATTGGTTGACATTGCCAAGAAGATTTGCTATCATATTTTCTGGCAAGATTTCGAATATTTTCGTGATTTAGGTGATTTTATGCCAAATAAAAGCAAACAATTACCCCGAGGAGCGGGTATTTTATTGCCGGTCAGCAGTTTACCGTCCCCGTATGGGATTGGTACGTTGGGCAAAGCGGCATTTACATTTCTGGATTTCTTAAAGGCGGCGCGGCAAAAGTACTGGCAGGTGCTCCCAGTAGGGCCGACCAGCTTCGGCGATAGTCCCTATCAGTCGTTTTCTGCATTTGCGGGAAATCCATATTTCATTGATTTGGATACACTCTGTGAAGAAGGACTGCTGCAAGAGGAAGAGATCAAGGAGTTTGATTGGGGGAAAGCCCCGGATGATGTGGACTATGCAAAGCTCTACCAATCGCGTTTTCAAGTTCTGCGGTTGGCATTTCAAAGGAGCAAGCACATCGGAACACCGGCCTACGAAGCGTTTTGTGAGGAGCAAGCCCTGTGGCTGGAGAACTATGCCCTTTACATGGCGTTGAAGGACTCGTTCCACGGACAAGAATGGCTTCTCTGGCCCGAGCGGATTCGTATGCGGGATGCGGAAGAGGTGGAAATCTGGTCTGCACTTTTGGAAGAGGAGCGGAATTTTTGGAAATTCTGCCAATTCCAGTTTTATCAGCAGTGGGATCGTGTTCGCGCCTATGCGAAGGCGTGCGGTGTACAGATTATCGGGGACATCCCCATCTACGTCGCATTGGACAGTGCAGACGTATGGGTTCACGGAGAATTATTCCAGCTCGATGCGCAACACAGGCCAACATGTGTAGCAGGTGTTCCCCCGGACGCTTTTTCTGAAACCGGTCAACTCTGGGGAAATCCTCTTTATGATTGGGAGGAGATGGAACATACAGACTTTGCCTGGTGGAAAGCGCGCATGGCCCATTCAGCGCGCCTGTATGATGTCATTCGCATTGACCATTTCATTGGGACGGTACGCTACTATGCCATCCCTTACGGCGCAGAGACAGCCGCACGGGGAGAGTGGCGGCAAGGGCCGGGAATCAAGCTGGTCAAGGCGATCGATTCGGCGGTGGGAACGTCCAAGATTATTGCAGAGGATTTGGGCGCCTTGGTTCCAGAGGTGCGCAAGGTACTGAAGCAGGCGGGGTACCCCAGTATGAAGGTGATGCAGTTTGGCTTTGATTCAGATGCCCAAAACGAGCACCTTCCGCACAATTATTCTCAGAATATGGCTATTTATGGCGGAACGCATGATAATGAGACATTGGTGGGGCATTATGTGGAAAAGAAGGGCAAGGATGCGCGCTATGCGATGCGCTATTTACAGGTCCACCGCCGTAAAGATATTCCAAAGGCAATGATCGTGGCGGGTTATGCGAGTGTGGCCAATACGGTTTTATACCAGATACAGGATCTTCTGTTCCTACCAAACAGTGCCCGGATGAACTTCCCATCTACGCTGGGAGGAAATTGGCGTTGGCGCTTGGTGGAAGGACAGCTGACCGACGAGCTTGCAGATTGGCTCTGCGGATTGGCAGAGATCTATGGAAGATAACCAGGAGGGGAAAGCAATGAACACCTTTAAAAACGATATATGCGAGGCGCTGGAATTGGACTATGGAAAGAACATCCAAGAGGCCAGTACCGTAGAACTGTATGATGCGGTTTCCAAAGCGGTTATGAAGGCGGTTGCCGCTGACTGGAGAAAGCCTTTGAAGGAGAAACGGGCGTGCTATTTTTCTGCCGAATTTTTGGTGGGCCGCTTGATCTACAACAATTTGTTGAACCTAGGATTGCTCGATCAGCTCGCAGAGCTATTCAATGAGAACGGAATCGAGCTTTCGATCTTTGAAGATATTGAGGACGCGGCGTTGGGAAACGGCGGCTTGGGCCGTTTGGCCGCGTGTTTTTTGGATTCAGCCGCAACGCAGAATCTCCCATTGGATGGGTATGGAATCCGCTACAGATACGGCCTGTTTAAGCAGTATTTTGAAAATGGATTCCAGAGGGAAACAGCGGATGACTGGCAGCGGTTTGGCGATCCTTGGTCCATCCGGAAAGAAAGCGAGAAGGTCCGGATCGACTTTAAAAATCAGCGGGTATATGCGGTTCCGTACGATACGCCTATTATTGGATACGGCGGAAAACGAATCAATACACTTCGCCTTTGGCAGTCTGAACCCATCCATGGCTTTGATTTTCAGCTGTTCAATGAACAGAAATATGACCGTGCCGTGCTTGAGCGAGATGAGGCTGAGGCGATCTCGAGCGTTTTGTATCCAAACGATGATACAGACAAGGGGAAGCGTCTGCGCTTAAAACAGCAGTACTTTTTCTCCAGTGCATCCCTTCAAGATCTTCTGCGAAAATACCAGGCAAAGCATGGCGAGGATTTCTCTGCGTTTCCGGAGGAATACGCCATTCAGCTGAATGATACCCATCCGGTGATCTCCATTGCAGAATTGGTACGTCTATTATCAGAGAGAGGGGTCCCCTTTGCACGCGCTCTAAAGATTGTACGGCAGACTTTTGCCTACACCAACCACACCATTATGGCGGAAGCGTTGGAAAAGTGGGATGTACGTCTGTTTAAGTCGGTGGTCCCTCAGGTATATCGTTATGTGGTGTTGATTGACAAGGCTCTACAGAAGGAGCTCGATCATCGGGGGATCCGTGGAGAGGATCAAAAGCCTTATCGCATTTTGGACGGTGGCATGATTCATATGGCCCGGATGGCGATTTTTGCCACACACTCCACCAATGGTGTGGCGAAAATTCACACGGAAATTCTCAAAAATACAGCTCTTAACGAGTGGTATCGTCTATATCCGGAACGCTTTAACAACAAGACCAATGGAATTACCCAGCGCCGATGGTTGGCCCTGTGCAACCAGGAACTTTCCGGTTTTATCACGGATAAAATCGGAGGCAGTTGGGTGACAGATCTTTCAAAGTTGAAGGGATTGGAAGCGTTTTGGGATGATCCGGAGACCTTACAGCAGTTTGCTGAAATTAAGCAGCTGAAAAAGCAGCAGTTGGCTGATTATATAGAAAAACATGAGGGGGTTCGCCTGGACCCGCGTTTTCTCTTTGATATTCAGGCGAAACGTCTTCATGAGTATAAGCGGCAGCTGTTGAATGCATTTTCCATTCTCGACATCTATTTTGGCCTTAAGGATGGAAGAATTTCGAATTTTTATCCAACGGTTTTTCTGTTCGGGGCAAAGGCTGCTCCGGGATATTACCGTGCAAAAGGGGTAATTAAATATATCCATGAGATTGCGAAACTGGTCAACCACGATGAAGAGACAAAGGATCGGCTCCAAGTCTTGTTTGTGGCCAATTACAATGTCTCCTATGCAGAAAAATTAGTTCCAGCTGCGGATGTTTCGGAACAGATTTCAACGGCTGGGACCGAGGCCTCCGGTACTGGGAATATGAAGTTTATGCTCAATGGCGCGGTCACACTTGGCACCTATGATGGAGCAAATGTTGAAATCGTAGAGCAGGCAGGCAAGGAAAATAACTACATCTTCGGCGCGCGAGTAGAAGAGCTTCAGCAGGTCGAAACAGTTTATGATCCCAGAATGGTTTACGAGACTTATCCGCGCATACGTAAAGTGGTGGACACCTTAATCGATGGGACGTTCAGTGACGGCGGCACAGGGATGTTCCAAGAGCTGTATGATTCTCTGCTCAAGGGGGCGAGTTGGCATAAACCGGATCACTATTATCTGTTGCTTGATTTCTTGCCGTACTGTGATGCAAAGTTACAGGTTAACGCGGACTATCGAGACAATCGCATGCAGTTTATCCGCAAATGCTTTGTGAACACTGCCAATGCAGGGAAGTTTTCCAGCGACCGGACCATTGTGGAATATGCCAAGGAGATCTGGCAGATCGGTGAGGCCTCTCATACGACTTAAAATGCTTTTATTCAGCAAATTCGGACTGAATAAAAACCAGGAATTGTAAAAATCACTGGAATATGGTACAATTATAAAATCAATTCGTATGGCCTGCGCAGATGGATTTGTGCGGGCCATACCAGACAGGCAGGGTACCGCACATGCTTTTGGTTGGGATCGATCTGGTTGAGGTCAAGCGAATCAAAAAATCCATACAGAATCCGCGTTTTTGTGAAAGGGTATTTGGACCCGCTGAACGGGCCTTTTTGCAGGAGCGCGGATTTTCCGCGCAGAGTGCGGCAGCTTCTTTCTGTGCAAAAGAGGCCTTTGCCAAAGCGTTGGGAACAGGTGTGCGCGGTTTTTCTCTCAGGGAAGTAGAGTTGTTGCGCGGGAGTTTGGGGGAGCCCAGCCTGCATTTGAGCGGGCAAGCGCAACGCATTGTTTGCGAGCGTGGTTTGGTGTTTTCTGTAAGTGTCACCCACACAAAAGAGTATGCATCTGCTGTGGTCATTGGGCAAGCGTCTGTGGATTCCTGATATTTGAATTGGGAAAAATATAATGGTTTTATTGCACCCAAAGCAGTCCGGATAAAAAGGAGAGGTACATACATGAAGGTATTGAATGCGGAACAGACCCGCAATCTGGAAAAGAGCGCCGTCCGATCGGGAGTTAGTTATTTGCAGCTGATGGAAAATGCAGGCGCGGCAGCGGCCCGGTTTATTAAAAAGCGTTTTCCAGTCGATCAGAAGCGCGTAGTGGTGCTTTGTGGAAAAGGAAATAACGGCGGCGATGGCTTTGTGGCAGCACGCCACCTTGCAGAATTGGGAGCTAAGGTGATCGTGGTTCTAACCGAAGGACAGCCCGGCACGGAGATTGCACGGGAGATGTTTGAAAAACTCTCCGGAACAACGGTCAAGACAGTCGATTATCTGGAAACCCCTGAAATCATTGCACCCATGCTTTCTTCAGCGGATTTCATTGTGGATGCAATCTATGGAATTGGGTTTCATGGTTCGGTTCCAGAATATTTACATCCGTTGTTTATTGTAGTGAAGAGCTGTACAGCAACGGTGATTTCTTTGGATATTCCCAGCGGTGTGATCTGTGATACCGGTGGGATTGAGGGGAAATGTATCCGAGCGAATTATACGGTTTCGTTTACTACGTTGAAAAATGCTCATCTATTGCAGCCTGGCAAGACGTATTGTGGACAGGTGGCCGTCGTACCAGTTGGGATAACAGCCGCTTTGGTGAACCGTCAGCCGACGACTTTGGAGGTAACGGAGCAAAATGTAGCGCGCACCATGGTAAAGCCGCGTAAACCAGAGAGCAATAAGGGGAGCTATGGCCGTTTATTGTGTGTATGTGGCAGCGCAGGGATGGCTGGTGCGGCTGTATTGAGTGCAAAGGCGGCGATCCGCTGCGGGACAGGATTGGTAAATGTTGCACTTCCTTCGACTATTTATCCCATTGTAGCTTCTCAGGTGGTGGAGCCGGTTTACACGTTATTGAATCATCTGCCCAACGGGGCGCTTTCCGGGGAAAGTGAGCGCAATCTGTTGGCTTTCCTTTCACGGTCAACCGCTTGCCTCATCGGCTGTGGTCTTGGAAAATCTGCCGCGTCAGTAGCTTTGGTTACAAAACTACTGGCGACAGCAAAATGCCCGCTGGTAATCGACGCAGATGGAATAAATATCCTTGCGGAGCATATAGATATTTTGAAAACAGCAAAGGGACCGGTTGTTATGACGCCGCATCCCGGCGAGATGGCTCGCTTGTTAAAAACAAATGTGGCGGATGTTCAGGCACACCGTTTGGAATATGCCCGCAGCTTTGCTGCGGAACATCATGTGACTTTGGTGCTCAAAGGGGCTGGCACGATTGCAGTTTCTCCGGAGGGAAAGGCGTTTCTCAATATTACGGGGAATCCCGGTATGGCAAAGGCGGGAAGCGGCGATGTTCTAGCAGGAATGATTGCTTCCTTCGTTGCGCAGGGAGTACAGCCATTGACAGCTGCAGCGGGCTGCGTATATCTGCATGGTATGGCTGGTGATCGCTGTGCACAGCGCTTGTCCAAATGTGCGATGTTGCCTTCGGACATGATTGAAAAGCTTCCGGAGCTGTTTTTAGAAATTGAACGATAGACCGGGGGGTTGTCCATGCGCAGGACTGCGCTGTTCCTATTTCCATTTCTTGCTTTCCTATTGTCCGCATGTACCGTACCCACGCAGCCCTTGGAACCCGCAGACTTAGTGTTCAATATCTCTTGTAGAGCGGCGATCACATCGGGGGAAACACAGGTTACCTGTGAAGTCAATCGCACTGGCCCTGGAATCCTGCGTGTCTCGATTTTACAGCCGGAAGATCTGGCTGGGATGGACTACTATTGGAGCGGCGAGGGGTTCAGCGTCGCCTATGCAGGGTTGGAAGCGCAAAGCGAGGTCTGCACACTGCCACAGACCAATTTTGCGTTGGTCTTGCAGCAGGTATTGGATTATGCCTGCCGTCCAGATGTATTGACAGTCGAAGAAGATCATACCTATCATGGGTCCTTTGACGGATGTGATTTCTCTCTTACAGCCGATCCAGAGACGGGGCAGATTTTGTCCCTCGCGATTCCTCAAAAGGATTTTATGGCACAGTTCCTCTATGATCCGCCGGCAGAGCGGATGCTGGTGGTCAAATAAAAATAGAACGCTGTTCATCGACGGATGAGCAGCGTTTTTTCTTTTAAGCCTCAAAAAATGAGCTGGAATCGATCCAAAATTTGTTTTTGTGTCCACTACCTCACTCTTCTAATATTATGATAACGAGCACGACAAGTTTTTTGACAGAGAATTTTTCAAAGCGAATAATCTCGGAAACCCCTGTCAAAAATACAGATAAGCTCATGAGCGGAATATATCCTTGTATTCGGAGAGTGAAAAGTGTGAACATTAGAAGAGGCGATATTTACTATGCCGATTTAAGCCCTGTCGTCGGTTCTGAACAGGGTGGAGTACGCCCGGTGCTAATTGTTCAAAACGATGTTGGAAACCGGTTTAGCCCGACCGTCATCGCAGCAGCCATCACCAGCCAACGGGCCAAAGCAAACCTTCCGACGCATATTATGCTGCATTCGGAGGACACCGGGCTGGCAAAGGACTCGGTAGTCCTATTGGAACAAGTGCGTACCATCGATAAGCATCGTTTAAAGGAACGCATGGGGCGCATCGACCGCCGTTCGATGGAACAGGTGGACCAGGCACTCAGCATCAGTTTTGGGCTGGGCGGCACCGAAACCGTTCGACGGGCTACATAGATATTGCCGTATGACGGCGCTAGGTAGCCCGATTTGAAAATTTTGATTCGTCTGTACAAGAGTATAATCTCGGTGTACAGATCGAAAAATAAAGGACACGCTACCGTTCTTTGCGGGGAGGCGTTAGGAAAGCAAATGCGGAAAATCCGCATAGGAAGCGCCGCTGATAGCTTAGCGGTATCAAAAAGAAGGGATGTGTTTCAAAATGGCGTTGACGGAAAAGGAACTTTCTGCCATTGAAGATCAGCTTAGCAGCGAAAAATTGCTCATTGCCAAGTGCAAAGAGTATGCGCAACAGTGTACAGACCCGGAACTTAAACAGAAGTGCAATGCAATCGCGGGAAAACATCAAACCCACTATGAAAAGCTCTTGAGCTTTTTAAACTAGGGAGGGATTGACTATGGCTATGCAGGAAAAAGAAGTATTTGACGATGTCTTAGCTTCGCAAAAATTTATTACTGAGATGTACAATACCTTCGCCAATGAATGCGCTACACCGAATATCCGCGATGAATTTATGAATATCCTCAATGAGGAACATCAGATTCAGGCAGATGTATTCGATGAGATGAAAAAACGCGGCTGGTATCCAACACCGCAGGCGCAGCAGCAAAAAATTCAACAGGCAAAACAAAAATTCCAGAACGCAAATCCTCAATCATAAAAGAAATCCTTTCTATAGACAGGGCCAACCCAAAAGAAATTACTTTGGGTTGGCCCTGTTACGTTACTGCCAAATTAGACAGAATGGTTCCCTCTGTTTTTGACAGAAATAGCAAAAACAAACCGCTATAATAAAAGAGCCGCTTGAAAAAGAACGGCTTGGAAAAAAGGGGGGATGGGACACACGCAGACCGTATACATAGACGTATTGATCGGTGTAAACTTGTTCATCAACTATTTTCTGTTGCTTGCAGTCGCACGCTTCCTACATCTTCCAGTACGGCGCGGACGGATGATTGCTGGAGCTGCATTGGGGGCATTTTATGCTCTGAGCATCTTTCTACCCGAACTTCCTTCGATCTTGGCTCTGTTTATCAAGTTATTGATGTCTGCTACCATCATCTGGGCTGCATTCCCTCTACAGGGCTGGAAACTCTTTTTGCGGTCCCTAGCCGGCTTTTATTTGACGAGCTTTGCCTTTGCGGGGTTTATGCTTTGCCTCTGGTATTTTATAGCCCCGCAGGGATTGCTGATTAAAAATTCTGTGGTTTATTTTGACGTCTCGCCGTTATTTTTGCTGGTAACAACGGTGATTTGCTATTTTGCAATTCGCTTTATTCAAAGAATAACTGGTAGACAACAATCGGAAACACTTCTTTGCCCCATCGCCGTGTTTTGTGAAGGAAAGGAAATACACTGTACGGCAAAGGTGGACACAGGAAATACTTTAACAGAGCCGTTTTCAGGGTTTCCGGTGGTTGTGGTACAGGAATCGGTCCTTCCTGCGGAGATACTCCAGCAGAGGGAACAGACAAATTTTCGCCTAGTACCCTATGGGGCTGTGGGCGGTGAAGGGATTCTTTCTGCATTTCGCCCAGAAAAGTTGACGATCTCTATGGGAAAACGCCATATCGAAACAAAGGATGTTTATATTGCTGTATGTCCGGAATCCCTTTCCAATGGGGAATTCGATGCGTTGCTTCATCCGGACCTGTTGGCTTAAATTCGGGATCATTCCATCGGTTCAAATTTGGCCGTGGACAGATGGAACAAACAGTACATATGCCGAAGCGGCAGCGGCAAAGAGGGGAGTACGTGTTTCAAACAAAAGTAAACAACCTATTTCATTGGTTGAAAGAAAAATGGTCGTTTTTGTTGTTCCGATTTCGGATACGGGGAGAAATTCATTACATCAATGGACCAGAGACCTTACCGCCGCCCCTTACAGCGGAGCAGGAAGCAACGGTGATGGAAAACATCATGGAGGGAAAACAAAACGCACGTGAGCCGTTGATTACTCATAATCTGCGTCTGGTTGTATACATAGCAAAGAAATTTGAGTCTAGTACAGCAAACGTGGAGGACTTAATCTCAATTGGAACCATTGGTTTAATCAAAGCGGTCAATACTTTTTGTCCGGAACGGAAAATTAAGCTGGCGACCTATGCATCCCGCTGCATCGAGAATGAAATTCTAATGTACCTGCGAAAAAGCTCTCAACAGAAAAATGAAATATCCATTGATGATCCGCTAAATGTGGACTGGGATGGAAATGAACTATTGCTTTCAGATATTTTGGGGAGTGAACAGGATACAGTAAACCACGGACTAGAGCAAGAGGTGGAGCGTGATCTATTGCTCAATGCGGTGGAACATTTGGCGCCACGCGAAAAGAAGATCATGCAACTTCGCTTTGGGCTAAATCATACCAAAGAGCATACGCAAAAGGAGGTGGCCGATAGCCTGGGAATCTCACAATCTTACATATCGCGTCTGGAAAAGCGCATTATTGAACGCTTGCGCAAAGATTTGGAGCGTGTAAGTTAAGGGGCCATTCTGAAAAACCACCCACACAGGATCATTTGATCCCGTGTGGGTGGTTTTATTTGCGTAAGAGTCCTCTTAAAAGAGATCGGTTTTAAACTATATTGTATGAAAAGGCTATTCTACATAACGGTTTAACAGAATCGTTCAATATTGTGAAGTGTATCATTCAGATTGCAATCGGATTTTGACTCAATCAATCGATCTCCCAGTACGCGGCGCTGTAGGGTGGGAGCTTGCTTCCCCCGCCAAAATCGTGCATTTCTCCGGTCAACAAGTCGCGTGCCCGGCCAGCATTGGCGTTAAAATGGGCATCGTATGCCTCGCTATCCGCGTTGACTGCAACTAAAACGCGCTTTCCCTCATAAGAACGCTCAAAAATAAACTGTTTATTGGTCAACAGGACAGATTGAAAATTGCCGTAACAAAGTACTTGGCTTTCTTTGTGCGCCTTTGCACATCTTGCAATCCATTCTGTCAGTGCATTACTTTGCGGTTCTTCAAAACAAGGGCGCAAAGAATCGTCACTGCCATGTTCCTTTTTCCCAAGAGCTCCCCATTCACTGCCATAATAAACGCAGGGGATACCTGGCATACCGAACAGCAACGCATAAATAATGGGAAGATGTTTTTCATTTGTCAAATTGCTCGCAATTCGGACAACATCGTGATTGTCCACAAAGTTAAGAAGATGTTTTCCCTTGTAGAGCGTCCAATTTTCCGGCCCAAATTGGCGCAAAAGGGAATGGCCGATTTCGAACAGGTTCATGGAGTTCAAACTGGAGAACAACCCCTTATAACATTCGTAATTGGTGGCGCTGTGAAGCATCTGATCGTTCATAATCTGGTTGTAATCCCCGCCAAGAATCTCTCCCACCAAGAAGAAGTCCGGCTTCAATGTATCACAAAAACTGCGTAGACGGCGAAGAAAATCTCGATCTACACAGTAGGCGACATCCAAGCGTAAACCATCGATATCAAATTCCTCTACCCAACTGCGAATACAAGAAAAGAGGTGGTCGATGACAGCTTCATTGCGCAAATTTAGCTTTACCAGTTCATAGTGGCCTTCCCAACCTTCGTACCACAAGCCATCGTTATAGCCATCATTACCGCCAAAATTGATATGAAACCAATCTTTGTAAGGTGAATTTTCGCGATGCTTCAAAACATCCTGAAAGGCCCAAAAGCCACGCCCCACATGATTGAAAACACCGTCAAGGACGACCTTTATTCCGTTTTGGTGTAATTCTCTACACACGGCTGCAAAGTCCTCATTGGTACCAAGGCGGCAATCCAACTTACGATAATCACGTGTATCGTACCCATGCGCGTCCGATTCGAATAGGGGAGAGAAGTAGATTGCATTGGCTCCACAGTCTAAAATATGTGGAATCCAGCTGGTCACTTTCTGGATGCGCGGTGTGAGGATACCATCGTTTTGTTTGGGAGCCCCACAGAAGCCGAGGGGATAAATCTGATAAAAAACACTCTCATAAGCCCACATCAGAAAAAACTCCAATCTCCGCTGACGAAAAAATTTTTATAGGAAGGGGGAAGAAGAGCTTGTTTCCAGCGGCAAACAAGCTCAGATCGCACAATTATAGAGAATATATTTTTATATGAACTGTTACTATTATACAATAAAAAATAGAAAATGTCACGAAAAACATAAGTATAATGAACCAGAAGCTACAAATGAGAACTGTGACAAACGGAACATCTCACGCCAGGTTTTCCCTGTAATATTCAAGAGACTATCTGGATACCAACCACAGCGCCCTGTTATGGCCTTTTATTTTGGAACAATAGAGATCATGCGGAGGAAGGGCGATTGACGGGGATATTTTATTCTCGACTATAGCCTTTTTTACCCTCCTGCATGATTTCATTAAATGGAGATTAGCAACAAATATGTCTTTTCTTTAACCAATTCAGGGGTTTGCAACGATGTTTCCCTATTGGGCGGATAACCTTGATCGAAAGATTTAATGAAAGGAAACTAGAAAAGGATGTCCGAATGGTCATGAAATGATGGAAGAATCTCTTCGTTTTTTAGAAACGCAGATATTTTTCCAAACAAAAAAGAGGATGCCCCTTTTCCATGAATCGAAAGATTCGTAGTTTTGGGACACCCTCTTCTATCAAAAGTGGTGTTAAGGAAAACATAAGTCCGGTAAAATAGCGTAGGCCTCAACGAGTCGTGTGTAGGGGTAATGACGGCAATTGGCCGGACTCGTGGAGGGCAGTGCAAGGGCTGGCCGTCCGGTGGAGGGCAAGCATAAGCGTTTGTAAAGAGCGGCTGCTTTTGTGCCTGTTGTACAAATGGTACGGATAGGAACACTTTGTAACAAGGGGGATAGGTCATTTGCAACCGGTTCTCGGATACTTCCATCGTCAGCGCCTTCAATCGAGCAACTTTTTAGCACATCCCAAAGCGCAATATGATTGTATAGGCAGAAAGCAGCCTTTTCATCATTTGTAACCGGCAAAGCCTGCTGGAATACATCCGACAGAACACGCCAAAAGCGATTTTGTGGGTGGGAGTAATAAAAACCAAAGGCTCGGCTTTTGGGAGAAGGCATTGTGCCAAGTATTAAGACTTTGGAATTTTTATCAAAGAGAGGCGCCAATGTATGCTGTACATATTCTGGCAAGCCTATTCCTCCTTTGGCTGGGAAGGCATCGAATAGAGTTGTTTCGCTACGGCAAGAAGGTCTTCATACTGGTTGGCACATCGGTTCTCCAATACGGCATCCAGAAGTTCCTGTAAGATCCGGCCCACTTCTGGCCCCTCTGGGATACCGAGCTGCAAAAGATCTTGTCCTTTTATAGCGAGGTCTTTGCGTTGAAAGCAAGCCTGTTCAGCGAGAATTCTATTGAGAGCTACGGCTTCCCGTTCAATCATTTCCATGCGCAGAGCAGCGGCGGGGGGGGGAGCAGCCGTATCTGCCTGGTTAACAGCCAGCAACATACGGAAAACAGGTTCTCCCAGTCGATTTAACCAACGTTTGATACGAACGTCTTCATCGGTGATAGACACATCGTGATATTTGACCAAAGTATAGACGGTTCGGACGATCTCATTGCTAAAACGGAGGCGAGTGAGTATGGTTTTGGCGATGTCTGCACCCAGATTTTGATGCCCATAAAAGTGTCCGACTCCTTTAGCATCCATAGAGAAACATTGTGGCTTACCAATATCATGCAGTAAAACGGCAAGCCGCAGTTCTAGTTTCGGTTCTATCGCAGAAATCGCATGAAGCGTATGCTCCCATACGTCGTAGATGTGGTAGGGACTGTGTTGCTCTAATCCGACCATGGGGGTAATTTCGGGAAGAAAAACGGAAATGACCCGTTGATATTTCCGTAAGATTCGTTCCGCGTCCCGGCCGCACAAAAGCTTGGAAAATTCCACTTGAATGCGCTCCTCAGCAATCCGATTGAGCAGATCCCTTTGCTGAAAGATTGCATAAGCAGTCTTTTTTTCAATGGTGAATCCTAAAGTAGAGGCAAAGCGAAGCCCACGAAGAATTCGAAGTGCGTCTTCCTGAAAACGCTGTTCTGGCATACCTACACAGCGCAATGTACGGCTGTGTAGATCGTGCAAACCGTTGTATGGATCGACCAACCCCCGATTGGGATGGTAGGCAATGGCATTGACTGTGAAATCTCGACGGGCCAAATCGTCCAGAAGATTCCTAGAAAAAGATACAGAATCCGGATGCCGTCCGTCAGAGTAGGCACCATCCACCCGATAGGTTGTAATTTCTACGGATAGACCGTCGATGAACACCGTCACAGTACCGTGTTGCAGACCGGTGGGAAGGACCGGATAATCGGACAAGGCTTGGGCTACCTCTTCTGGATGCGCCGAACAAGTGAGATCCCAATCGTTTGGAGAAAGCCCTAGTAAACTGTCGCGGATACATCCGCCCACCGCATAGGCCTCAAAGCCATGTTTTTGCAGCCGGTCGATCAGGCGCAGCACCTGTTTCGGTGGATGAATGGGAAGAATCGAATTTCTTTTTCGGGATGCGCGGCGCCTGGATGATGGCATAATATCACCTCTTTCCATATGCTTATTATAACGAATTTTTCTTAAAAGAGATAGCTTTAACCGGAATAAGAGAAGAAACTTTCCGATTGGTAGGGGTGCCCATTGATTAAATAATAAAAGAGTTCCTTTTTATTGAAATAAAAAACAGCGCGGAAAATCTCCGCGCTGTCTCTATTGCAATCACGAAAAATTATTTAATCATGTTGGCAACTTCATCTGCAAAGTTGTCCTCGCGCTTCTCAAGGCCTTCGCCCTTCTCAAAGCGTACAAATGCAACAATCTTGATGTCGCCGCCGAGTTCTTTAGCTGTATTCTCCGTATACTGCTTAACAGACAGGTCGCCGTCCTTTACATAAGCCTGCTCCACAAGGCATACTTCCTTATAGAACTTGCCAAGTCTACCCACGACGATCTTCTCAGCAATGTTGGCCGGCTTACCGGACTCAATCACCTGCTCTGTGAGAATCTTCTTCTCATGCTCAACAACGTCGGCCGGAACAGAAGCCTCGTCCAGATAGGACGGGTTGATCGCAGCAACCTGCATAGCAATGTTCTTTGCGTACTCCTGGAAACCTTCCTTTGCAGCAACTTCCGGAGAAGTCTCGAACTTCACCAGGACGCCAATTCTGCCACCGCCATGGATATAGGAGACCACTGTGCCCTCAAAACGCTGGAAACGACGAATCTTAATATTCTCGCCGATGGTGAGGATTTTCTCCTTGAGGAGCTCATCGACCGTCAGCTCGGAATCTGCTGCCTTGCAGGTCAACAGAGCATCAACATCCGCCGGATTCTGTGCCATAACCGTATCGGCGCAGGTCTTTACAAAGTTCTGGAAATCTGCGTTCTTTGCAACAAAGTCAGTCTCTGCATTGACTTCGATTGCAACGCCAACATTGCCAGCTTCATTGGTGCAGGCATAGGCAACGCCTTCTGCTGCAATACGGCCAGCCTTCTTGGTGGCAGCAGCCAGGCCCTTTTCTCTCAGGAAGTCGATCGCGGCATCCATATCGCCGTTTGCTTCGGTCAATGCCTTTTTGCAGTCCATCATTCCGCAGCCTGTCTTCTCACGAAGCGCTGCAACGTCTTTTGCTGTAAAAGCAGCCATTGATTATCCCTCCGTTTTTTAAACGCACCGGGAGAATATCCTCCCGGCGCTTTTTGATCGATTGTTTTACTGATTTGATGGGGGAATCCTACTTGGATTAGCCCGCGACCTCCTCGGCCTCATTTTCTTTTTCCTGTGCCTCAGCAGAGCCCATCTGGCCCTCTCTGCCTTCGATGATCGCATTTGCCATCGTAGCAGAAATCAGCTTGACAGCGCGGATTGCGTCGTCATTGCCCGGAATGACATAGTCGATTTCGTCCGGATCGCAGTTGGTGTCAACGATTGCAACGATCGGAATACCGAGCTTCTTTGCCTCAGCAACAGCAATTCTCTCCTTGCGCGGGTCAACAATGAACAGAGCGCCTGGGAGCTGCTTCATATCCTTAATGCCGCCCATGAATTTTTCCAGCTTTTCGATTTCGAGTTGGAGCTTCGTAACTTCCTTCTTCGGAAGAAGATCGAACGTGCCGTCGGCTTCCATTGCCTTGAGTTGGTTCAAACGGTCAATTCTGCGGCGAATGGTGCGGAAGTTGGTGAGCATGCCGCCCAACCATCTTGCGTTTACAAAATAAGCGCCTGCACGCTCTGCCTCGTCGCGAACGGATTCCTGGGCCTGCTTCTTTGTTCCGACAAACAAAACAGATTTGCCTTCCATCGAAAGCTCGCGGATGAAATTATATGCTTCCTCAAGCTTCTTAACGGTCTTCTGCAGGTCAATGATATAAATACCATTGCGTTCGGTGAAGATATAGGGAGCCATTTTCGGGTTCCATCTTCTGGTCTGGTGGCCGAAATGGACGCCGGCCTCCAAAAGCTGTTTCATAGATACAACTGCCATGATAAATCCTCCTTGGTTTTTCCTCCGCCGCGTTTTATTTTAGACGCAGAACCTCAGAGAAAGCTCTCTAAAGCACCGGTTCGTCCAACGCTGGCGTGTGTTTTGCGCGCATTATTATACCACAATCAGACAGAGATTGCAAGATTTTTTCAGAATGTTGCCGGATAACGGTCAACTTCCAAACATGCGCGGTTTCTTTTTCACTCGATAAAAGTCATTATAACACACCAGAATGGTTTCGTCACCAATGACTTCAATATCTTGCCACTTAATGATGATGTCATCCTCACGGCCGAGCAGGCCAAAGAAACGCAGCCGGCCATAAATGACAAGGGAAAGAACCCGTGCGGTGACGGTATCGATCTCCACATCGCACACATAACCAATACGTGTGCCATCCTTTGTATTGATAACCTCCTTATGCCGCATGTCCGCGATTCTGCAATTCATGGAACATTCCTCCTGCACTACTGATCGTTTCATATGTATGCACAAACATTTTTTCAAATGCAGAAAACAGATATAACCCATTAGGAAATCTGTTTTTAATGAATTTGTATAAGGTTTCCGGGAAATTTCTTGATTCTTTTTATGCGAAATGATACAATATAAAAGAAATATAGCCGGGATTTGTACCGGCGAACTGAAGGAGGAATCGGAATGAATATCTGGCATGATATCTCCCCAAAACGCATAAAAACAGACGATTTCTGTGCAGTTATCGAGATTACAAAGGGAAGTAAGGCCAAATATGAGCTGGATAAAGAGACGGGATTGCTCTTTTTGGACCGTATCCTGTACACGTCCACACATTATCCAGCAAATTATGGATTTATTCCACGAACCTATGCAGAGGACCACGATCCACTCGATGTTTTGGTGCTTTGTTCGGAAAATATCCATCCTTTGTCCTTGGTACGTTGCTATCCGATTGGTGTAATCAGTATGGAAGACAATGGGCATAAGGATGAAAAGATTATCGCGATTCCATTTAATGACCCGACCTACAACGGCTATAAGGATATCAGCGAGTTACCGGCCCATATTTTTGATGAGATGTCCCATTTCTTTTCCGTGTATAAGGCACTTGAGGGGAAAACGACGGCGATCGACAACGTTTGCAGCGTTGATCGTGCAAAAGAAATCATTCAAGAGAGCATCGAAAGCTATCTGGAAAACTATTGTCGTTGATGTTGTTTCATTGGACAAGTACGCTTCTATAAAAATTTTTTAAATGGGTTTGAAACCGGGGAAAAGCCACAGCACACGTGGTTTTTCCCCGGTTTGCAATGTCAAAAACAAGCCACTCCACTTGCTTTTTCCTTCCTATCCAGTGCATGTTCCCACCCGATCATGGCAATAATGATTGCGAAAGCCGGATGGGAGGAATGTGCTGTGTACAACAAAGTGGACATCTGTGGAGTAAATACTGCAAAGCTCAAAGTCTTGACGGAAAAGGAAAAAACAGAACTGCTGCGCCGTGTCAAGGAAGGGGATAAGCAGGCAAGGGAAGAATTGATTAATGGAAACCTGCGGTTGGTCCTCAGTGTTATCCAGCGATTTACAAATCGCGGGGAAAATTTAGACGATCTTTTTCAAGTGGGGTGTATTGGGCTTATCAAAGCAATCGACCACTTTGATATGAATCAGGGCGTACGGTTCTCTACCTATGGCGTGCCGATGATTATTGGAGAGATCCGCAGATATTTGCGCGACAACAACAGCATTCGTGTCAGCCGATCCCTGCGAGATACAGCGTACAAGGCGATGCAGGTGAAAGAAAAGATGACCGCGCAGAACAATCGGGAACCCACGATTGAAGAAATCGCAAAGGCGCTGGATCTTCCACGGGAAGATGTGGTGTTGGCGTTGGAATCCATTGTGGAGCCGGTATCCCTATATGAACCGGTTTTTTCGGATGGGGGAGATACCATTTATGTGATGGATCAGGTGGGCGACAACAACGACGACAACAATTGGTTGGATGAAATTGCTCTAAAAGAAGCGATTAGCGATCTAAGTGATCGGGAAAAACGTATTTTAACCATGCGTTTTTTCCAGGGGAAAACCCAGATGGAAGTTGCCTCGGAAATTGGTATCAGCCAGGCGCAGGTCTCTCGCTTGGAAAAAGGGGCGTTGGGAAAAATAAAAAGGGATATTTAAAGAAAAGGGGTTCCACAGTCCGATTTTTGAAAATCGGACTGCGGAACCCCTTTTGATGTAACACATAGGGATGCCTTAACCAATTTGGTTTTCAATTGATTCCAATGTTTGCTCGAAATCAGCCGCTGTTACAAGCATGGAAATCTCTACATCGGAGGTGCTGATGAGGCGGATGTCCGTATTGACATCCGCCGCAGCCTTCAAAATTTTGGCCGCGATTCCGGGCGTATTTTTCATATGTTCATCATACACCGCAATCTTGTAGTTCCCACTGCTGACGATGGTTTTAATATCGTGATTGTCGTATAGGGCAGAGGTGAATTTTAAAATTTTACCAAGATCTTCGTCATCAATGGTAAACGAGATGGTGGTATATGCTCCGTGCGTAGGCGCCAGGGAAATCATATCCACATTCACGCCCAAATCCGAGATTTTTTGAAAGATCTTTGCAATGGAGGTGAGCGCCACTGGACAATTCTGTAAATTGACCAGAGTGATGTCGCTGAGGGTTGTGATAACCGATTGTTCCATAATCGTATCCCCTTTACTTTAATAAGTCAGACATATTATAGAGTCCGGCGGGCTGTTTTGCCAGGTATACGGCAGCATTGATGGAGCCATTGGCAAAAATCTCCTTTGATTGTGCGGAATGAGAAAGGGTGATGACCTCATGCGGTCCAGCAAAAATCACTTCGTGCTCTCCAACGATTGTTCCGCCGCGCACTGAATGCATTCCAATCTCATTCTTATCGCGCTTTTTGCGTTGGGAATGGCGATCGTACATATAAGTCATACGGTGATCCTCGACGGAAGAAATGCCGTCCGCAATCATGAGTGCCGTACCGCTGGGGGCGTCGATTTTTTGATTGTGGTGTTTCTCAATGATTTCAATATCAAAATCTTCGCCCAAAATTTGCGCCGCTTTTTTAGAGAGTTCAATCAAAAGATTGATCCCCAAGCTCATGTTTCCAGAATAAAAGACAGGGATTTTGTGAGATGCCTGCTTCAATTCATTCACTTGTTCATGGTTATAACCAGTTGTGCAGAGCACTAAAGGGAGCTTACGCTCCAAGCCAAACTGTAACAGGGGGGTGAGCAAGGCCGGATGGGAGAAATCGATCACAACGTCTGCTTCTTCCCGCACATCGGCAGGAGCAGCATAGACAGGAAAATCCCCAAAGGGATCTGTGTGAAGGTCAATACCGGCTACAATTTTACAATCTTCCCGTTCTTTGACACATGCGGCGATCACACGGCCCATTTTACCGTTGCATCCGCAGAGAAGAATCCTGGTCATTTTTTATCCTCCCAAAGGTGATCTTCGTTTAGATCAGCTGATATTTTTTTAGAATGGTCCGGAGCTGATTCAGCGCCGGTTCGCTCATTGTTGTCAGAGGCATCCGGCAGTCGCCTACGTCAAAGCCCATTTCATTCATCGCAGCTTTAACGGGTATGGGATTGACATCCATAAAGAAAGCGTTCATCAATTCCACATATTTCAGTGTAAGCTCACGGCTCTTAGCCGCATCCCCGGACAGGAACGAAGCGCATAGATCGTGCATCTCCTGCGGCAAGACATTGGCAAACACCGAGATAACGCCCTTACCACCCAAAGCGAGCATCGGAAGGGTCTGATCGTCATTTCCGGAATAAACGTAAAGATCATCCCCACACAGGGCAATCGTCTTAGCTACCGAAGAAATGTCCCCGTTGGCCTCTTTAACTGCATTGATGTTTGGGTGTTTGGAGAGTTCCAAATAGGTCTCCGGTTTAATGTTGCAGCCTGTACGCGAAGGGACATTGTAGAGGATCATCGGCAGATGAACGCGATCTGCAATGTATGTATAATGCCGTATCAAACCTGTTTGGGATGTTTTATTGTAATAGGGTGTCACAGAGAGAAGCGCATCTGCACCCATACGCTCTGCTTCCTGAGAAAGTTGTACTGCATAGGTCGTATCGTTACTGCCTGTACTGGCGATAACGGGAACACGCTTGTTTACCTTTTGAATGACATATTCCAACGCCTTGCAGTGCTCTTCGTGGTTCAAGACAGGGGATTCACCTGTTGTCGCACAGGCGATAATCGCGTCCGTGCCGTGGCTGATCTGAAATTCGATCAACTCCCCGTACTTTTCGTAATTGATGGAGCCATCCTTATGCATGGGAGTGACCAGCGCAACGCCAGAACCGGTGTAGATGAGTTTCTTCATAGTCGGACCTCCAATTCATTAGTTAACTGAGAATATGTATGTATATTCGTTCCCTTTGGAAATCAGTCCAAGTATCCCTTTGCACAGAGCAGCTCTGCCATCAGAACAGCGCCGCCAGCGGCGCCTCGCAGCGTATTATGAGAGAGACAGACAAACTTGATGTCGTACTGGGTATCCGGGCGCAGGCGGCCGATCGAAACGGCCATACCGTTCTCCAAATTGCGATCCAAGCGGGATTGCGGACGGTCATCCTCGCGGAAATAATGCAAGAACTGCTTCGGCGCGCTCGGCAACTCGAGCTCCTGCGGGATACCTTTATAACTCTCCCAACGGTGGATAATCTCCTCCAGCTCGATTTTCTTTTCATAAGAGACAAATACGGCTGCGGTATGCCCATCGGAGACCGGCACACGCAGGCACTGGGAGGTGATGCAGGGAGAGGTAGCGTTTACAATTTTTCCGTCCTCCACATGTCCCCAAATTTTCAGAGGCTCGTTTTCAGATTTTCCTTCTTCTCCACCAATAAAAGGAATCACGTTGTCAAGGCTTTCCGGCCAAGTTTTAAAGGTTTTTCCAGCGCCGGAAATGGCCTGATACGTGCAAGCCAACACCTTAGTGACATTCAAATCCATTAGTGGGTGAATGGCTGGGACATAGCTTTGCAAGGAACAATTGGATTTTACAGAAATAAATCCGCGCTTCGTACCAAGACGTTTGCGCTGTGCTTCGATTACAGCAGCGTGATCTGCATTGATCTCCGGAATAATCATCGGCACATCCGGGGTACCGCGATTTGCACTGTTGTTTGACATAACGGGGCATTCTGCCTTTGCGTAGGCCTCCTCCAATGCCTTGATCTCGTCCTTGTTCATATTGACGGCACAGAAGACAAAATCTACCAGCGAAGCAACTTTTTCTACATCCGCTGCAGCATCAAAAATGATCATTTCTTTCATGGATTCTGGCATGGGGGTACTCATAGCCCAACGTTCGCCCACTGCTTCTTCATAGGTCTTGCCGGCTGAACGGCCGCTTGCGGCGAGCGCCTTTACTTCAAACCACGGATGGTTTTCCAGAAGCGTTGCAAAACGTTGTCCAACCATACCTGTAGCTCCAATAATTCCAACTTGATATTTTTTCATTGTACCATTTCCTCCTATATGATGATATGGGAATAGCTGAAAAGAAAGAACCTGACAGAACGAAAAGATACCCCTCCTGAAACAGTCCTTAGAAATGTATCCAGGGCAATCCTTGAAAGATTGAAATGGCCAGATTGTTTCTTTTCGGTTTGACCGGAACGGCAGCGTCCGGGCGGGCCGCGCGTGTTCCCCTACTGTGTTATGGTGGGACAAATCTCCCACGTACATAGCGCAATAAAAAAACCGGTTGAAAACCGGTCATCAAATCAATATAATAGAACTTGCTCGGTATTCCTTACGGACTTTACTGCCGATAGCGCTCCATCATAAATCTATGATGACAGTTGCAGCGTTCTTCACTCTGCCCCCAGAAGAACGCCGGCCAAACGCCGCTCTCCTTCGGCGGTTTTCCCTTTCACAGGCGTTCCCGGGCTTTGGCACCCTCCCGCGTGATACTCTTTAAAACCGCACCTCTATCCATCTATTCAAATTATCATCATCATACCATGGGTTTTTAGGGTTGTCAATTTATTCTTTGTTAAAGTTTTTCCTCGTTCTTTGTATGGCGGAAAAGAATGAGAATTTATCAATTTTAGGAGAACATAAAATGGAAGAAATGAAACGGAATTGGAGCACACATGACTTTTATTACGATCTTCCAAAGGAACAGATCGCTCAGACGCCGCTGGAGCCGAGAGATTCTTCGCGGCTGCTTGTTTTACATAAGGACACAGGTGAAATGGAGCACCGGCATTTTTTTGATATAATCGATTACTTAAACCCAGGGGATTGCTTGGTTTTAAATGATTCCCGTGTGCTTCCAGCGAGGCTTTACGGAATCAAGGATGGTACGGGCGCCAAAGTGGAGTTTCTTCTGCTGACGCACCGCGAGGGGGACATTTGGGAAGTGCTGGCAGGACCGGGTAAGCGTGCAAAACCTGGAACGCATTTTACATTTGGCGACGGCTTGTTGCGTGCAGATGTGTTGGAAGTTGTAGAGGGCGGCAATCGGATTGTTGAATTTCATTACGAAGGAAACTTTTACGCGATTTTAGATCAAATCGGACAAATGCCGTTGCCCCATTATATTACGGAAGACCTGAAGGACAAGGAACGCTATCAAAACGTTTATTCCAAAGAGATCGGTTCGGCTGCAGCGCCAACGGCGGGGCTTCATTTTACGCCAGAACTCTTAGAGCGCATCCGAGAAAAAGGAATCAAGACGGCTTTTGTGACGCTGCATGTAGGCTTGGGGACATTCCGCCCGGTGACGGTCGAGAATGTTTCAGAGCACAGGATGCATTCGGAACATTATGCGATAAGTAAAGAGGCAGCCGAACGCATCAATGAGACCAAACGCCACGGTGGCCGCGTGATCGCTGTTGGAACCACAAGCTGCCGTACTTTGGAATCCGTCGCATTAAAGGAAGGTTGTATTCGAGAGAGCGCCGGATGGACGGATATTTTTATCTATCCCGGCTTTCAATTTCAAGTGCTTGACGGCTTGATTACCAATTTTCACCTGCCAGAAAGTACGCTGATTATGTTGGTCTCAGCCCTGGCAGGCTATGACCTTACGATGCAGGCCTATCATACGGCAGTAAAGGAAAAGTACCGCTTTTTCAGCTTTGGTGATGCGATGTTTATAACAGGCAGGATGCCAGAGCGTAAGGAAGGGGACAAAAAAGCCCAGTTCTAAAAGTACTTTTTTGGGGATACGTCCAAATAATAAAAGAGCCTGTGGATTCCATTTGACAATGAAATCCACGGGCTTTTTGTCTTTCTCCGCGAAACACAGGGATTATATCCATTAAGCTGTGCCATTACGGTTCCAACCGCGGCTGTTTTCTCGGACGGTGACGAAATCTTTGTAGATACCACCTGCCTGTATGAGCTCTTCATGGGTCCCGGACTGGGCGATTTTACCGTTGGCTATGACAAGAATTTGATCGGCCCCCCGGATCGTGTTCAGACGGTGGGCGATAACCAAGAGCGTCTTGCCCCGACAGAGTTCATTGATAGCCTCCTGGATGTAACTCTCATTGTCAGCGTCCACACTGGCAGTTGCTTCATCCAGAATTACAATAGGGGCATCCTTTAAAATGCAGCGCGCAATCGAGATCCGCTGTTTCTCTCCTCCGGAAAGGGTCTCGCCGCCCTCACCGACCATCGTTTCAAATCCATCGGGTAAGGCCATAATGAAATCGTAACAGCGCGCTTTTTTGGCTGCTTCCATGACTTCTTCGCGTGTAGCATCCGGACGGCCCATACTAATGTTATTATAAATGGTATCTTGAAATAGATATACTCGCTGAAACACCATACTGATATGATTCATCAGATCGTTCAACTTGACATTTCGGACGTCCTTACCGCGAATCATTACTTGACCGGATTGAACATCCCAAAAACGGGTTAAAAGGTTGGCAATCGTCGATTTTCCTCCACCCGAAGGACCTACCAAGGCGATCATTTGGTTCCGCTTTAGATCGAAGGAAATATTGTGCAGTACCTCTTTGTCCCCATATGCGAAGCGGACATCTTTGAACTGAACCTCCGGCGTTTTACTTTTCTCGGGAATCCGATCCGCGCCGTCATCAGGGAGTTCTTTTTCGTGGAATACCTCTTCAATACGATCCATGCAACTGTTCATTACCGTCAAGCGTGTGGCTTGCCCATATAATGCTTTCAAAGGACCGAAAAGGTCGAAAACAAAAAGCATGATGCCAACTAGGAACGTCACATCCAATAGAGCTTGGCTGTTGAGAAACATAGCAACAGCGATAATCGTTGCTGCTCCAAGCCCATAGACCATATTTAACCAGCGTTGCCAGGGGGCATGATTTTCCTCAAAACGGAGATTGGTTTCACAGCTTTGCCGGAAATTTTCGGAGAGTTCCTTGGATTTTTCTCCCAATAGATTATAGGTCTTGATGATACTGATGCCTTCGGTGAAATCGAGAACTGCTTCGGTTAGATTCTCGCTTTGTTCTTGGCGGGTGTAGGAATCTATAACAGCCTCCTTTTTCATGCCCTTGGCGACCAGCAGAATGACCAATAAAATAGCAAGGCCAGCAAGGCCAATCCAAATGTTGAAAAAGAACAAAAAGACCAACATAATTGCTTCTGCAAAGATATAGCTCATCATGTCGGCAAGGACGGTCATACAGTTTTCTTCGATAAATACCATATCGGTGGACAGAACAGAGCTGATTTTTCCAATGTTGCCTTCGGTGAAATACCCCATGGGCATCCGCCGCAGATGGGCGCCAAGCTCCATGCGCATATCCGAAAAGACCATAAATCCAGCTGCGGATTGTAACCGATCTGCAATGTGATGGAAGACAACCTGCAACAGGACACAGGCGACCATTGCGATTCCATACCATAGGCACAGTTCCTCTGTAATAGTATTTTCGTAAAAGGCAGCAAGCGCCAGGAAAGCCAACATGATGGGAGCCTTGGCAAGGAGGGACTTTAAAAAGGAAAAAATAAACGCAATCTTGATTCGATTTTTATAAGGGCCAGAAACCGCAAGAATTCGTTTCATCAGAGTAATCATTTGTTCTCCACTCCTTTCGCGGTGCTGACTTTCCACTGCGCACTGCCTTCTGCCGCTTTCCAAAGTTTCTGATATTCTGGACAACTTTCCAGGAGTTTCTGATGCGTACCTACTGCCGAAAGTTTGCCGTTTTCCAACACACAGATTTGGTCGGCCCCAACAATGGAATAGAGACGGTGCGCAATGACGATGACGGTTTTTCCCTTGATAACCTCCGCAATTGCTTCGTTCATTTTCTCTTCATTTTCCGGGTCCATAAAGGCAGTCGCTTCATCCAGAACAACAATGGGGGCGTTCTTTAAGATTGCACGGGCCAGCGAAATACGCTGCCGTTCACCGCCGGAGAGCTGTTTGCCGCCGTCGCCAGCCATGGTGTGGATGCCATTCTCCAATCTGGAAAGGAATTCTCCGCACTGGGCCTTTTCAGCCGCAGCCATGACTTCTTCATCGGTGGCGTCCAACTTTCCCAATCGAATATTCTCCATCAGGCTCATATTGAATAGAAACTGCTCCTGAGCTACATAAGAAATCTGGTTATTCAGTGCCTCGATACTCATTTCTCGAATATCTTGCCCTCCAATCCGGATGGAGCCACCGGTGACATCGTAATAATGGACCAACAGTTTCGCTAACGTTGATTTTCCGCTTCCAGATTCACCGACAAAAGCAGTGAGACTCCCTTCTGGAACGTTGAGCGTTATTCCGTGTAGAACTTCGTCCTCCTTGTATGCGAAATGGACATTCTCAAAGGAGATGTTATGGTTTTTCCCTCGGAAAGAATTGTTTGTCTGCTGAAGAGCGGGAGCACTCATCATTTGCTCCAAAGTCGTTATTTTGAAATTGATCTGAGGAAGAGTGGACATAAAACCCAATGCCCGCAACAACGGTGCACCAACGCCAAAGGACATACACAGGACCAGAGCGAGATCCGGCAAAGTAGAGTTCCCTTGTAGTACCAGATAGGCGCCGATTGGGAGGGTAAACAGTGCAACGCAGGGGAGAATGCTATTATACAGGGCCATCCATGGCCAACATACTTTATACCAGGCTAGGGTAAAGTCCCGATACCCGCGGACATCCTTCTCAAAACGGTGGTAGGATTCTCCATCCCGGTTAAAGACTTTCACAACCTCCATTCCATTTATGTATTCAACGATAGTGTTATTCATCTTTTGAGCAGCCGCATAATACTGTCCCATTTTGCTAGTACCTGCGCGGTACATGGCCATCATTGCCGCCAATCCCAGAGGCAGAGAACACAGGGAGAGGAGGGCAAGTTTCCAATCAACAAAAAACATGGCAATAAAAACAAGGGCAGGAACAGCCAGATTCGCAATCCCTTCCGGCAATGCATGGGCTAAAAGAAGCTCGATGGACTCGATGTCATCTATGAACATCTTTTTGATCGAACCGACGCCTTTTTCTTGGATGACACCGAGTGGTTGCTTCTCCAGTTTTCCCTGTAGAGAGATGCGCAAATTCTTCAGGGTATGATAAGCGGACCGGTGGGAGAGGGAGAGCCCCCATACGTAAAATACCGCATATAAAATACCGCAGACGGCAATCGCAAGGATGCGCCAGATCACATATCCAGCGTCGACTGACTCCCGCATGAGCAGGGGGCGTATAAGCTGGTAGATGAACAGAAAAGGAATGACGTTCATCACCATGCCAATCAGCATCGCAACCATGGCAGAATAGGTGGTTTTTCGGTATTCGCCGGCATATTCCAATACTTTTTTAAACAACGTTCCTTCCTCCTTTGCTAATTAGCCTTAGCTAACTTTGCGACAAAAAAGAACCTCTCTTAGGAGAGGTTATGAGCCGGGCTCACAGAAAGCAAATGCTTTTTGCCAGTTAAAGAGATTACACACAATCCGGCAATGGGCTTCAATTTGTTCCCAGGAAAAGTCGTGGATGAAAGGCTCATAAATCGTGGCCCAAAATGCCGAGAGAAGGATATGAAGTTCCTGTTGTGAGATATCTGAACGGCAGAGATTTCGTTTTTGGGCTTCCTTCAAAAAAACGCTGGTTGCCTCGGTTAACATCTCGACCCAATCATGCTGAAAATTGGCATAGGCAGTCCCTTCAGCACATTTGAGCAAAAGGGTAAAACCATCATGCCGTTCATATAAAAATCGGAACCACCACATCATATCTTCTTCGTCCATGTACCATTCTCGGATTAATTCATCATCGGATAAAGCGCTTGCATCTCTGCCACCTCTTTGTTTGGCGACAGCATTTAAATCAGCGACCGTATTGGCAACCACAACACAAAATAGGTCCTCTTTTCCCTTGTATCGCTTATAAAGGGCGCCTGTGGTAATTCCTGCACCATCGCAGATTGCTTTGAGCGAAGTGCGTTCAAAACCATTTGCCAAAAATTCTTTTTTGGCACTTTCTAAGATCCGCGGATCGATGGAATGATCTGGAGTTGCCAGAGAAACCACTCCTTTCCTATGCTGATAATTTAATTATCGATAATCTAATTATCAATATATCATGCAATCGTTGTTCTGTCAAATTTCTTTACAAGGGGTAACTTTAAAAGCTTTTTTTGAATATGTTTTTCATTTAAAGGATAACAAAAATATCCAAAGATTTGTTGGGAAGACCATTGACAAGGAAACGGGGTATACTATAATTGATATATCAACTGTTGATATATCAATTAGAGGATTGCCAAGAGGTGAAAACAATGGAAAACACATTTTATATGCGGTTATACCGTACATTTCATGCCCAGAGGGGATACCTTCGCTCGCATTTGGGCCTGTCCGGATTGGGAAATGGACAACCGAAGCTGTTGGTCTATTTAGCGGGGCAAGGACCTTGCAGCCAGAGACAGTTGGCAGAATATTTCGAAATTGATCCGGCTGCCGTGTCCCGCATGCTGTGTACGATGGAAAAAAGCGGATTTATAACAAGAGGAATCAATCAGGAGAGCCGGCGAAGCGATCGAATTGAACTTACAGATCAAGGGCGCCGTTATGCAAAAATATGGAGAAAAAACTATCAGGATATGGAGGAGCGGATGCTTAAGGGATTTAGCGATCAGGAGCGGGAGCAATTTGCCGAATATCTGTTGCGTTCCTATCAAAACTTTCAAAACCAAAAGGAGGAACAGGTATGCGAGACATCAAACGACTGTTAAAATACATGGGCCCCTATCGGAAGGATATGGTGATTGGAGCCCTATTGGTTTTGGTGGAGACTTGTTTTGAGCTCGTTATCCCCGTATTGATTGCCGACCTAATTGATGTTGGTGTGGTGAATCGCGATGTCGATTACATTATTTCTAAGGGACTCCAGATGGGGATTTGTGCCATATTAGCGCTGATTACCGGTCTATTATATGCGCACTTTGCTGCACGAACGGCTTATGGCTGGGGTGCCCAAATCCGAGAGGCGCAATATGAGCGGGTTCAAAATTATTCTTTTTCCAATTTGGATCACTTTGATACCTCCTCTTTGATTACGCGCATGACGACGGATGTAACGGTGCTTCAGAATGCAATTAACGGCGGCTTCCGGCCATTGGTTCGCGGCCCGGTGATGCTGATTATGGGAGTGGCGTTGTCCTTTTGGATGAACCCGCAGCTGGCTTTTGTCTTTGTAATCTGTGCTCCTTTGTTGGGGATCGTCCTGTTCTTTATTCTCCGCAAGGTAGGACCGATGTACAGCCATTTGCAAAAGGTGGTAGACCGGTTAAACAACGTCGTCCAGGAGGGGTTAACTGCGATTCGTGCAGTCAAAGCCTTTGTGAGAGGAGAGTATGAAGAAGAGAAATTTCAAAGTGTCAATACAGATTTGATGGAATCCAGCCGGACAACGTTTCATTATGCGGTTTTGAACCTTCCTGCTTTTCAATTTGTTATGTATACCGCGATTGTACTCATCATGTGGTTTGGCGGAAATATGATTTTGGCTTCTACGTTGCAGGTGGGAGATCTTACCGGTTTTTTGAGCTATGTCATGCAAGTGATGAACTCTTTAATGATGATTGCAAATGTGTTTCTACTGCTTACGCGTTCATTGGCCAGCGCGCGCCGTATCAGCGAGGTTTTGGACGAGCAGATTGTGTTGTCCACCCCCAAAAATGCCATGACAGAGGTCCATGACGGGAGTGTTGATTTTGAAAATGTCTCCTTTAAATATCGCGAAGATGCGCAGGAATATGCACTCTCTGGGGTAACTTTGCACTTTAAGCCTGGGCAAACGATTGGAATTTTAGGCGGAACCGGTTCCTCCAAAACGACGCTGGTACAGCTGATTCCACGGTTGTATGATGCTACAGAAGGCGTTGTAAAGGTGGGCGGACGCGACGTACGGGAATATGATCTTAAGGTATTGCGCGATTCGGTTGGAATGATTTTACAAAAAAATGTACTTTTTTCCGGTACTGTGCGAGAAAATTTGCAATGGGGAAATCCGGAGGCCGATGACGACACCCTATGGGCGGCTTGCCGGGCAGCTTGCGCGGATGAATTTTTACAGCGGATACCCAAAGGGCTGGATGCAGATCTGGGCCAGGGAGCCAATAATATCTCCGGTGGACAGAAACAGCGGCTATGTATTGCCCGTACATTGTTGAAACATCCGAAGGTGCTGATTTTTGACGACTCCACCAGTGCGGTGGATACAGCGACGGAGGGAAAGATTCGTACAGCCTTGTCTGCTCTTACCAATGTGACGAAGATCATCATTGCGCAGAGGATTACCTCCGTAATGCATACGGATCAGATTGTCATTTTAGAGGACGGCAAAGTGCACGCTATTGGAACCCACCAGGAGCTATTGGAAACCGATCCAATCTATCAGGAAATTTATCGATCTCAAATGAAAGGGGGAGAGGAATATGGCGGCGCAACAGCTCAGTGCCAAAAAGCCTAAAAATCTCCGCTATACGATCCGCATGTTGTTGTCCTATATGGGGCGGCACAAATTGATTCTCCTGGTGGTGGCGGTTCTGGTAACCATCAGCGCCTTGGCGAATTTGTTGGGAACGTATATGATACGCCCGGTGGTCAATAACCTTGTATCTGGAGAAGTGGATACATTGCTCAGTGGGGTGATATTGACAGCGGCGATTTATGGAATAGGGGCACTCTCCGCCTATGGTTATACACAAGCGATGGTCAAGGCGGCACAGCAGGTATTGTTTGATATTCGCCGGGATCTGTTTGCGCATCTACAAACATTGCCTCTCAAATTCTTTGATACGCAGAGGCACGGCGATATTATGAGCTATTTCACCAACGATGTGGATACGATATCCGATGCGTTAAACAACAGCTTTGCAATGGTTATTCAGAGCTTTATCCAGATGGTGGGGACGCTGGTTATCCTGTTTATCTTGAATTGGCGCCTATCGCTGATCGTTGTGGTATGTTACGCAGCGATGTTCCTTTATATCCGTTTCAGCGGGAAACGCAGTAAAAAATACTATACCCGTCAGCAGGCCAGTCTTGGCGATTTGGATGGCTACATTGAAGAGATGGTCAATGGGCAAAAAGTCGTAAAGGTATTTAATCATGAAGCAGCGAATCTAAAAGAGTTTCAAAAGAAAAACGAGGCCTTGCGTAAAGCGGGTACAGGAGCCCAAAGTTATGCAGCTACAATGATTCCCGCAGTGGTCAGCATTTCCTATATCAACTATGCCATTGTCGCTGTATTGGGGGGAATCATGGCACTACAAGGGACAACGGATGTCGGAAGTTTAGCAAGTTACTTGGTTTTTGTCCGGCAGGCTGCCTTGCCAATCAATCAGTTTACTCAGCAGAGCAATTTCCTTCTGGCAGCTTTGGCAGGCGCGGAACGCGTCTTTAATGTGATGCAACTCAAGCCAGAGATTGACGAAGGGAAGGTGGACTTGGTCAATGTGGAAGAGAAAGCAGGGCAATTCGTTCCCTGCGAAAAAAAGACGGGTCGTTGGGCATGGCGCAAAATGGATGGGACATTGGTTCCTTTGTGTGGCGATGTTCGATTTCAAAATGTCGAATTTGGCTATGAATCCAATCACCCGGTCCTGAAAAACATCACCCTCTATGCAAAACCAGGACAGAAAATTGCCTTTGTAGGCTCTACAGGGGCGGGAAAGACCACCATTACGAATCTGATTAATCGGTTTTATGACGTACAGGGCGGCTGTGTCACATACGATGGGATCGATGTCAAGGACATCAAAAAAGAGGCACTTCGGCATTCCTTGGGGATTGTCTTACAGGATACCCACCTCTTTACCGGGAGCATTGCAGATAATATTCGCTTTGGAAAGTTGGATGCGACCGATGAGGAGATCAGGCGGGCAGCTCGCATTGCCAATGCGGATTCTTTTATTCGACGGTTGCCACAGGGATATGACACCATGGTGACCGCTGACGGCGCCAATCTTTCACAAGGGCAGCGGCAACTTTTGGCCATTGCCAGGGCAGCTGTGGCAGACCCACCGGTACTGATTCTGGATGAAGCAACCTCCTCCATCGATACCCGTACGGAATCTCTGATTGAAAAAGGAATGGATCAGCTGATGGAAGGGCGTACAGTATTTGTGATCGCCCATCGTTTGAGTACGGTGCGCAATGCTGACGCGATCATGGTACTGGAACATGGACAAATTGTGGAGCGCGGGGACCACGAAGATCTGCTTTTGCAGAAGGGGCGATATTATCAGCTTTATCATGGCATGTTTGAACTGAGTTGACAAGATGCGGCCGCTGAGACCATTTCTACGTAAAAAAGCAAACAATTGCATTGTAGAAAATCCTGTGGTTGAATTCATAACAAGGAAGCCATTTTTTTAGAAAAATGTGAACATGAAACAATGTTTGCTGCAATGATACCGACTCCGCAATCAAGAAAAAGAGCGCCCCGAAGCTGACCAATGGCCATGATTCGGGGCGCTTCTTTTATCGAATCCATTTAAGATTCGTTTGAATAGCGGTTTACCTATTTTTGCGCTTTTTTTCGAAATTCTCCAGGCAATAATCCTGTGCTCTTTCGAAATAATTCTGCAAAACGGCTGGCACTGGTATATCCTACTGTTTTTGCTATCTGACCGATGTTCAAATCTGTGTCAGAGAGAAGGTGTTCTGCTTGACTTATGCGGGATTACTGGAGATACTCTGTAAGGGTACAGCAATTGTATTGCTTAAAATTTGTTTGCAACTTAGTTTTTCCCATGCATGCGATTTTTCCCAATTGCTCTAATGTGACATCTTGGACATAGTGGCCGTTGAGAAAACAGGCGATAGTTTCCAGCAGCTCTATATCCTGCGGTGAAAAATGCTATTTGTTCGCCTGCCTTTCCTTAGACTTTTTACTCCGCTCAACAATCAGGGTAACTTTTCCCTCATAGAAGAGTTTGGTGGCCGTTCCTCTTTAGAAAAAGTCCAAATGGTACAAAGTTGTCTATTCGGAGTAGAATTTGTGGAAGGTTTCCTGTATGGTTGATAAGGATGGACCAATGTTGATTGTATTGATATGAGTTTTGACGAATAACCAAGAAAGGAAACCCTGCTATAGATGAACTCTTGAAAAGGAATCATCCCACAACGATTGGAATCGATTCAATGACGGATTGGTAATCCATTGGAGATTCGATGAACCGACCAGCGAATTGAACGGTCACGGATGAAGTAGTAGCCAGAGAGATTCACTGATTGACAAATCTATTTATATAGGGATAGGGTAGGGAAATTTTACAATATGCTTTTGAGCGCTTGCTGAAAATGGAATAATAAAAAACAAAGGGGTGTGAGAGGTTGACAGAGACTATCCTGTGGAACAGCTCGTTGATACCAGTGGCACAGAGTGACCGCTGTGCTGTTTTCCAGATGAAAAACGATACAGGTGAAGGCACTATGACCATGTATGACGTATTTCCCGGCGTCATGTTGGCTTACAACGACTATCATATGGAACATTGCGAATCTGTATTTCAGACGCCGCAGGAATTATTTTGTATAGACCATTGCCGGGAAGGACGCTTGGAATATGCAGCCAATGAAAGCGCTTACTCATATGTAGAAGCTGGAGATCTGAAGATGGATTGCCGGTTGGAACATACGGGCCATTTCACTTTTCCACTGTCTCACTATCATGGAATTACGGTAAGTTTTACACTTCCGGAAGCGGCGCGCCGCCTAAAAGAACAGATACAAGATTTTCCGGTAGAACTCTATGCTCTGCGGGAAAAATTTTGCAACGGTGGGCATCCAATGGTCATTCATGGAGCCCCATCCATTGAACATGTTTTTGGCGAGCTGTATGCTGTCCCGGAAAAGATCAAATTGCAGTACTTTAAAATCAAGGTTTTAGAATTACTTCTTTATCTGGAGGCAATTGAATTGCCTCAGCAGAGGGAGGAACGCCCCTATTTTTACAAGTCACAGGTAGAAAAGATTAAAGCGATTCAAAGGCAAATGACAGAACATTTGGAGCACCATTATACCTTGGAGGAACTTTCAGAACAGTTTGATATTCCGCTGACGCCGATGAAAAGCTGTTTCAAAAATGTTTATGGAAGTCCAGTCAATACGTATATGCGTGCTTATCGAATGAATCGAGCTGCAAGTCTGCTTCGAAGGGAACGGGAACGCAGTGTTGCAGAAATCGCCGGTTTGGTAGGGTATGACAGTCCTAGCAAGTTTGCAGCCGCCTTCAAGGCTGTCATCGGACAAGCCCCCCTGGAATACCGGAAAAATGGATAGTTTTATGTAATAAAAAGATGGATAAAAGGCCCCTCTTCATGACAGAAATCGCATGAAGGGGGCCTTGTTTTGTATACAGACCACTCACAGAAGGTTTTCATTCCCGACGAAATGGAGCAGAGTAGTCCAACAGGAGCGGAAAAGACGATTGTAATCTTCTATGATAAAAATAATCCGCAAAAGTGGATGAATATGTTGTATGAAGGGAGTCTTTGACATGAAACAAGAAAGCTGGTTAAAAACCTTGCTTTCATTTGCATCCCCTTGTAAGGGAAAGATGGTTTTATCCGTTCTATGTGCAGTCATCAGCGTAATAGGCGGGTTTGTACCCTATTTAGGCATTTATGAGGTTTTGCGCATGTTTATCGATGAAACTGCGGGTTGGTACAGCCTCCTGTTTTGGTGCGGGATTAGTCTGGGCGGTTACCTTGTAAAGATTGCTTTTTATGGGATTTCAACGGTTCTGTCCCACGTTTCCGCCTATACAATTTTGGAGGGATTGCGCTTAAAAATTGCGGATCGTTTAATGCGCGCTCCTTTGGGAGAGGTACTGAACAAGTCGATTGGTAGTGTCAAAAGTACAATTGTTGATCGTGTGGAGGACGTGGAGCCGCCTTTGGCCCACATGATTCCAGAGTTAAGTTCCAATCTATTGCTACCATTGGGGGTGGTCGTTGCTTTATTTGTAATGGACTGGAGAATGGGCTTGGCCTCTCTGGTAACAATTCCAGCGGCGCTTATTCCTATGATCTCCGGTTTAAAAACGTATAATTCACAATATGCCGCTTATATGAAGGCAAACAACCGGGTGAACAGCGTTATCGTAGAATATGTTGAAGGAATTGAGGTCGTCAAGGCATTCAATCAGGCTTCCAGCTCCTATGAAAAGTTTACAGGGGCCGTTCGTTCCTTTAAGGAGTTTACGATGGCTTGGTTTGAGAGTACTTGGAAATCCATGAATTTGTGCTTTGCCATTCTGCCAACCACATTGCTGGGGACACTTCCTGTCGGGGTTGCCTTATACCTGGACGGAAGTATGGGACCAGCGGAACTGGCATTGTGTTTTATGTTAGCTTTAGGAATTGTTACACCGCTTCTTAAAGCGACACAGTTTTTAAATGAAGCCAAAAGCATGGAATATGCAGTGAGGGATGCCAACCATATTTTACAATTGCCGGAACTCAAAGAGGCACCGAAGCCAGCTCAATTAGAGAACAATGATATTGTCCTTCAAGACGTATCCTTTTCTTACACAGGTAATTCTGAAGATGAAGTTCTACACCATATCCATTTGGCAATGCCTGAAGGAAGCTTTACCGCTTTGGTAGGGCCATCAGGAGGTGGAAAATCGACGGTTGCAAGGTTAATTGCACGTTTCTGGGATGTGACGAATGGAAGTATCAAAATCGGTGGCGTAGACCTTCGGGACATTCCTCTGAAACAGCTGGCGGATACAGTCAGTTTTGTCACACAGGATAACTTTCTTTTCGATTGCTCTCTCAAGGAGAATATCCGATTGGGAAATCCACACGCAACGGAAGAGCAAGTCTTTGCAGCTGCGCGGGCTGCACAATGCGAAGATTTTATTTGCCGTTTGGAAAAAGGATGGGATACGCCAGCAGGAGAGGCTGGAAAACAGCTTTCTGGTGGAGAACGTCAGAGAATAGCCATTGCACGCGCTATTCTAAAAGATGCCCCCATTGTCATTCTTGACGAAGCGACTGCATTTACAGATCCAGAAAATGAGGACAAGATACAACGATCTATTATGGAACTTTCCCGAGGGAAGACTCTGCTGGTAATTGCCCATAGGCTCTCTACCATTCAGAATGCAGACCAAATTGTCGTGTTGAAAAAGGGAGCGATTGTTGACATTGGAAAACAGGACGAATTATTGCAGCGATGCCCACTATATCAGCAGCTGTGGCAATCCCATGTGGGGGCAAAGCATTGGTCGGTTACTGAGGCAAAGGGAGGTTATGCACATGTTTAAGACCATTAGGCGTATTATGCGATGGGCAAAAGAATACCGGGGACGGCTCTACTTGGGATTTGTATGTTCCTTTTTTTCAACATGGTGCGCGGCTGGCCCTGTGATTGTTGCAGCTTGGGCATTGGGAAAAATGGTAGAGGATAGCCGTGGTGGAACGCCGGTAACCTTCCGGATGATTTGGATTTGCCTGGCTGCGGTAACGATTTTCATTCTTTTGCGCTTTTTCTTTTCATTTTGGAAAAACAAACTTCAAGAAAGTATTGGCTATGAGGTTGCTGTGGAACAACGCGTACAAATCGGGGATATTCTGAAACGCGTATCCTTGGGGTATTTTGCGAAAAATAATATTGGTGACATATTAGCGGCTATTACGACGGAACTGTCAACCCTAGAACTTCAAGGTATGAAAATGATCGATGCAGTTGTGAACGGATACATACAGGTGACGGCGATTATTTGTTGCGTTGCATGTTTTTGTCCAGTTGCTGCAGTGGTTTCCATTATTGGGGTGTTACTCTCCGCTGTGGCTTTACATGGAATCAACCGTCAAAGCGCCCGAACCGCACCGGTGGGGCATAAAGCCCAGGAAGAACTTTCGGGGGCGTCCATTGAGTATGTACGCGGCTTATCAGTCGTTAAATCCTTTGGACAGGAAGGAGCCTCTGTAGGTCGTTTCCGTCAGGCTGCCAAAAAGAACAAGGACATTCGTATAAAAAATGAGTTTGGATTTGTCCCTTGGAATTGCCTACATCTTCTGTTTTTAAAGGGAACCTCGGTAGCCTTGGTATTAGTTGCCGCATGGCAAACGCTACAGGGTGGAATGGAACTCCCCCTGCTGTTGATGATAGCCATGTTTTCCTTTACGGTCTATGGGGGAGTAGAATCCATCAACGATGCTGCCCATGTCCTGTCTGTGATCGATTCGGCGATGGATCGTTTAGAAGATATTGAACATGCGGAGTTTATTGATGAGAAGGGAAACGATCTCTCCATAAATCGTTATGATATAACCTTTCATCATGTATCCTTTGGCTATAATGACCGAGAGGTGCTGCACGATGTCTCGTTTACCATACCAGAAAAAACGACGACTGCCATCGTGGGACCATCTGGAAGTGGAAAGACCACGATTTGTAGCTTGATTGCCAGGTTTTATGACGTTCATGCAGGAGCCATATTGATAGGTGGGCACGACGTACGGGAGTTTACCTGCGATAGCCTTTTACGAAACATTTCTATGGTTTTTCAAAACGTATATTTGTTTCACGATACGATTCGAAATAATATTCGGTTCGGAAATCCCCATGCAACAGACACAGAAATCGTTGCAGCCGCCAAGGCAGCCCACTGTCATGATTTCATTATGGCACTTCCCGACGGATATGATACCGTGGTAGGGGAAGGGGGCGGAACGCTTTCTGGAGGGGAGAAACAGCGGATTTCCATTGCCCGGGCAATGTTAAAGGACGCGCCGATCATCATTTTGGATGAGGCGACCGCGAGCGTGGACCCGGAAAATGAACACGAAATTCAGCAGGCAATTTCGGCTTTAGTCCATGGGAAAACGATTATCATCATTGCTCATCGTCTAGCGACCATTGAAAATGCTGACCAGATTCTGGTGGTAGACAATGGACGAATTGTACAGAAGGGGACCCACTTGGAATTGCTGGAGCAAGAGGGTGTTTATCGCCGGTTTGTGAAAGTGCGTGAACAGGCGGAAGGCTGGCGAATGGGAAAACCCAAAGGTCAATAGTTCTGGTTGTATTACGAGATAAATGGAAATCGATATAAAACGATTGGGCATCCCGCATTCGGTTGAAAAAGCCGAATGGTAGGATGCCCTTTATGCGGCGGATGATGTAAGGGCCCAATACGTTTCTAAACAGAAACAGTGGAAGTTTTCCCGTTCTATATGGAATAGCCTTTATTCGGCACTTTCGAATTTGGTGCTGGTTTGTCCAACTGCATTGGTCAAGGGTTCGCCATCCGCTGTGACGGAGATCTCACAGCTTTTGATCATGCAGCCCTCTGCACGGCCGGCAATTGCCCCCGGCGTGACCGTACCTGTGATGGTTGCTGTCACAGAGCAATCTTGAATTTAAAAGACACTTTCCATGTCCGGAGTGTTCATATAAAGCCCAGTGCCAATGAGACCACCCACGTGTGTGGCCCCCTCGCTGCACTCGATCTGTGCATTTACCGTGCATCCTGACACCAGAGCAGGGGCGGAAAGATCGAAAGTCCCAGAAAAACCGCAAAGTCCACCTATCCCATGCGCATTTTTTCCGGCACGTATGGTTACATCCGCTGAACAGCCAGTAATGCTCTTCATACTTTCTAAGCACCCGGCAACACCGCCCCCCATTGCATCATAGCCTTCCGAAATAACAGTGCCCGTACCGGAACAATTTGCAATCATACCCCCAAAAGATCCTCCAATTACCAAACCGCCGCATTCGTTGGAATCCTCTAGATATACCGGCCATCTGTATAGTTATTTTCACCGAGAACGGTTACAGTAGAATCTTCTGTAGAGCATCCGGATACCGCTCCTCCCATGTTGCCACCAATGATACCGCCCACACATTATAAGCAGTGGAAGTGACTTTTCCGTTTGCCTGTAGGTGTTCTGCTGTTCCACAATTATAACCAATTACAGCGGTCACAGCCATCATACCAGAACAGTCTGCTTGGCTGATCGTAAGATTTTTCACAACTTTTAACGAATAGCGCGGTTGGCCAAATTGTATAGAAAAACAAAACAGCCGTTTCATGCTCACTTTGTATTTTCTATTAAAACGAACTCTTTTTCTTACAAGGTATCTATGCTATAATTACTTGGCGTTGAGGGCAGAATCGCTGGTACAGAGGTTTTGCTTTTGAAAATTTTGCTATTAAAGACGTGGTTCAAGGGATGCCTTTTGGTTGTTCCGGACACAATTTTGAGCTGCTTTCGTTGCAAAGAATTTTTATTTATCCTAGGAATACCCAAATGAAAGGAACAGAAATCTATGTATCGACTTATCAAACAAGAAGGAAAGGCCCGGCGTGGTGAATTTTTGACTCCACATGGAATGATCCAGATGCCAGCCTTTATGAATGTTGCAACAGCGGGTGCCATTAAGGGGGCAGTTTCTGCGCTTGATTTAAAAGAGCTAAAATGCCAGGTACAGCTTTGCAATACATATCACCTCCATTTACGTCCAGGGGACGAAACGGTTCGAAAGCTAGGAGGATTACACACCTTTACACGGTGGAACGGTCCCATCCTGACGGACAGCGGTGGGTTCCAGGTATTCTCTTTGGCAAAGCTGCGTAATATCAAGGAAGAAGGTGTGACGTTCGCTTCTCATATCGACGGACATCGTATTTTTATGGGGCCGGAGGAAAGCATGCGGATTCAATCCCACCTGGGCTCCACTATTGCGATGGCCTTTGATGAATGTATGGAGAATCCTGCCGAATATGATTACGCCCGAGCTTCCTGCCAAAGAACGGTACGGTGGCTATACCGTTGTAAGGAGGAGCACGATCGGCTGAATGCTTTGCCAGATACAATCAATCCAAAACAGATGCTTTGGGGGATCAACCAAGGAAGTACCTATGAAGATCTTCGTGTCGGGCATATGCGTGAGATTCGGAAATTGGATTTGGATGGATATGCGATCGGCGGGCTGGCGGTAGGAGAACCAGCGGAAGAGATGTACCGCATAATTGAAGCGGTCGAGCCGGAGATGCCTGTGGACAAACCGCGTTATTTGATGGGGGTGGGAACACCAGTCAATATACTGGAAGCGGTTAGACGCGGCGTAGATATTTTTGACTGTGTGATGCCGAGTCGCAATGCACGCCATGGCCATGCTTTCACTTGGGAGGGCTGCCGTAATCTGATGAACGCCAAGTATGAGTTGGATACGCTTCCCCTTGACCCGACCTGTGATTGCCCGGTGTGCCGCAACTTTACTCGTGCATACATCCGCCACCTTTTTAAGAGCGGAGAGATGCTGGCCATGCGATTATGCGTCATGCACAATATTTATTTTTACAATACCCTTTTGGAGCGAATCCGCATGGCTATCGATAATGGGCAATTTGAAAAGTTTTATCAAGAAAACGTTGAGAGGCTTGGAAAGAGAATTTAAAACGGAAATTCCTTTGGGAAAGCGATGAAAATGCTTGCATGCCTTCCCATTTATTGCTATAATGGGCAGTACTGGTGCCTACCCAAAACTGATCGAATACACGATGGTTGTAAATGGTTGGGCTTATCATTATGGAGGTGCAGTATCGTATAATGGAAAACTTTATGGTTCTAGCAAACAGCACAGACGCAAATGCTGGCGGCAGCATGTGGACAATCCTGATTTTCTATGCAGTCATCATTGTGGGCTTTTATCTGTTGCTGATTCGTCCTTCCTCAAAAAGAAAGAAGAAGGAAGAAGCGATGCGCAAAAATGCGCAGATCGGCGATGAGATTACGACCATCGGTGGAATCGTGGGCCGTATCATCAGTGTAAAGGAAGAGACGGACACAGTTGTAATTGAAACAGGTACGGATCGCGCGAAACTGCGTGTAAAACGTTGGGCGATCGGCAGCGTGGATACAGAGCGCGAGGAGCCCGCTGAAAAGAAGGAAAAAGCGGACAAGTCCAAAAAATAAGTACGGTGAAAGAATACCAGGCACGTCCTTTGCATATCTATCAAGCAGATAGTGGAGGAGGGCGTGTGATGAAAATGACCAGATCCAATAAGAATCGTACGGTTTTAGGAGCGGTACGCGCGGTTGTGATAGGGGCTGTATGTGGTGCAGTCTTGTGCGCGGGGCTTTTGGCTGTGTTTGCCTTTAGCTTTGTAAAGGTTGGTTATATCCCACAGTTCGCTATCAATCCGATTATAATTGCGGTTTCTGCATTCAGTGCATTTGTGTCCGGCTTTTTCGCGGCGAAGGTATCCAAAAAGAACGGCCTTTTGTTCGGTGCAATTTCCGGACTTCTATTGTTCGTACTGTTTTTGCTTGCAGGTGTGATTGCCTTTCAAGGGCCTCCTGTGTTGACAACGCTTACACGGTTTGCTGTGATGGTTTTGGCAGGGGCAATCGGAGGGCTGCTTTCTGTGAGCAAGAAGAGCAAAATAAAATAGTCCTTTTCTTATCGGATGGATTGTGTTATAATAAGCGAAGGAAATTCAAGATTTAGAAATGGGGGTTTTATCATGGAGCAGATCAAAACGTTGAATAAGGCCAATCTGAAGGAGAGCGCTGTAAAAGGCGGTTGCGGTGAGTGCCAGGCGTCCTGCCAGTCCGCATGCAAGACTTCCTGCACGGTTGCCAATCAGAAGTGCGAAAACGTCAATCGCTAAAGGTTTTAAATTGCGAGAAGGAGGCCCTGTGCGGCCGGCCGAATCGCGTATAAACCAAGAAACCAAAGGGACAGGGAAATCTGTCCCTTAAATTTTGTGCAAATGGGGAAAAGTACATGATACATAAATATCGTTTGAATGGCTATCGCATCGTAATGGATACGAATAGTGGAGCAGTACATCTCTTTGAGGAAGCACCGTTTTTGATGTTGGATTATCTGGAAAAAGAAGACTGTGTTCCGGAAACACCGCCTCAGGATATGTTGGAGGCGCTTCGTGGCCAGTTTGATGAAAAGACCCTCACCCAGGCTTATGCAGAATTGCGCGAGTTATATGCGTCTGGACAGTTGTTCTCTGCTGATGAATACGAAAAGTTTGCCTCAATGATGACAAATGCGCCTGTGAAATCCATGTGTCTCAATATTGCGCATGACTGTAATTTGCGTTGCGAATACTGTTTTGCAGCAAAGGGGGACTTTGGACGCGGCAGAATGCTGATGCCATTGGAGGTCGCTAAAAAAGCCATCGACTTTCTGGTGGAAAAGTCAGGAACACGGCATAATCTGGAAGTGGATTTTTTTGGTGGAGAGCCATTGATGAATTTTGAAGTGGTCAAAGAGACTGTCGCTTACGCGCGGAGCCTCGAAAAGCCCCATAATAAGAATTTCCGGTTCACCATCACAACCAATGGCCTTCTGTTGAGCGATGATAAGATCGATTTTATCAATCGCGAAATGTCCAATGTGGTGCTTTCGATTGACGGGCGCAGAGAGGTCAACGACCGCCTTCGTATCCGTACAAATGGAGGCGGCAGTTATGATACGATCGTGCCGCGTTTTCAGAAACTGGTTGCCACCCGCGGAAAGGACAAGGACTACTATGCTCGTGGTACATTTACCAAGTATAACTTGGACTTTACGGAAGATGTTCTTCACTTGGTAGACCTTGGTTTTGATCAGGTCTCTGTAGAACCCGTAGTGTCCGATCCCAAGCTTAGCTATTCCATTCAGGAGGAGGATCTCCCAAGAGTGTTCGAGGAATATGAACGTTTGGCGAACACGATTATCGCCCGTAAAAAGGCGGGAGAGGGATTCAATTTCTTCCATTTTATGATCGATTTGAATCAAGGTCCTTGTGCGATCAAACGCCTACGCGGCTGTAGCTGTGGCAATGAATATGTAGCGGTCACACCAGAGGGAGACATTTTCCCTTGCCATCAGTTCGTTGGAGAGGACGATTGGAAGATGGGGAACGTACTGGATGGCAGTTACGATTTGGAACGGAAAAATGAATTTGCACTGGCAAATGTTTACAGCAAAGAGCGTTGCAAGAATTGTTGGGCAAAATTCTATTGTAGTGGCGGCTGTAATGCTAATAACTGGCAATATGAAGGGGACATTCATAAGCCGCATGAAATTGCCTGTGCGTTGGAGCAGAAGCGCTTGGAATGTGCAGTGATGATTCAGGCTGCTTTGGCCGAATAAACGGCGTTAAATACACGCGGATGCGGAATATACACCCGCGTGTATTTTTATGCAAATTGATTTTACATAATCTAGTTTACATAAAAATATTAAGTTTACATAATTTGAAATGTATCCAAAAGATATACATGTATGAAAATGCAAGAAATATGTCTTGGGATATTGCACTACATTTTGAAATGTATTATAGTATATACTAGATAATTTGATAAGAGCGGGAGGCTTTTTCAAAGGAAGGAACAGAAAATCATATTTGTCCCGAGCCGCGCATACCTTTAAAGTGAGCAACCTTTGGGGAGGCGGTTTCATGAAAATAAAAGGGACAAACGTTTTTCAGCTTGATAAGTGGAAGGGGCGTCTAGTTGACAAAGCCAGTTTGATCCAGGCGGTTCGTGCCAATACAGCAGCTATTTTTTTAGCGTTGTGCTTCCTGGTAGGAATGATCGCAGGTGCGATTGTCACTCGAAGTGTAGCGCCTTCCATTCTGGACAAGATGGATTTTCTGTTTTATAGCAACTTCCAGGAAAGGGCGACACAGCCGGCTTTTTCTGTTTTTTCTGCATCTTTTGCGTCCTCTTTTTTGTTTGTGCTGGTGTGTTTCCTTTGTGGCCTTTCATTATGGGGAGTCTTTGCAGTTCCAGCAGTTTTGTTTTTTCGTGGTTTAGGATTGGGCTTGACTTCCGGTTATTTATATGCCGCTCACGGTTTTCATGGAGTGATTTTTCACTTCTTGGTCATCCTTCCCGGTGCGTTTGTATGTTGTTTGGCTTTATTATTGGCAGGAAGGGAGAGTATGCGGTTCTCCCGTCGGATCACAGGGACTGCCGGTTCAGGGATGAAACTTTACTGCCTTCGCTACGGCGCTGTTTTAGCGATGTGTTTTTTGGCAGCGCTTCTTGACCTGTTGACAACGGTTTGCTTTGCGGGGCTTTTTTCGTTTTAAGGGGTAGAAGAAACATGAAAGACTTTTGTTTGGATTTCAGCGACTACTTGGTGAATCAAAAAAATGTCTCAGACAATACGCTGGACTCCTATCTTCGGGATGTGGAGCATTTTCTTGCGTATCTATCGCAGCAAGGAATGGATGACCCTGCCTTGGTTGATGAAGCCCAAATGGAACGATACGTCGATCGTTTGTTGGAGTTAAAAAAGTCCAGTGCGACAATTACAAGAAATGTGGCATCGATCCGTTGCTTCTATTATTTTTTGATGCAGAATAACTTGGCAACTGCTAATCCAGCTCGAAACATAAAGCTGGAAAAGACGCCGAAAAAGCTGCCACAGATTCTAAGCGGGGAGGAAATTGACTTACTCCTTAGCCAGCCCGATCCAACGGAACCGAAGGGCTGCCGCGATAAGGCTATGTTGGAGTTACTCTATGCGACAGGAATTCGTTCGTCGGAATTGGTGGCTCTCGATGTCAATGACATCAACCTACGGGCTGGAATGTTGTGTTGTAGAAACGGCAAATCAGAGCGTATGATCCCGGTGTATGCGACAGCAGTTGCAGCTATATCGGACTATATTCTTCGTGTACGCAGTCTTATCCTTTCTCCGGATGGCGGACAAGCTTTGTTTACCAATCTGAATGGAAAGCGTTTGACCCGACAGGGATTCTGGAAGATCGTAAAAGGATATGCAGAACAGGCAGGTATCATAAAGGAGATTACTCCGCATACTTTACGCCACTCCTTCGCTCTGCATCTATTGGAAAATGGAGCAGATCTCAAGGACATTCAAGCGATGTTGGGGCATGCAGATATATCATCCACACAGGTGTATGTACATCTACTGAACGATCATTTTAAAGAGGTATATAATCAGTGTCATCCGCGGGCAAAGTTAGGGTAAAGATAAAAAGTTAAGATAAAAGAATCATTGGGACAAGCATTTTACTTTTCTGTAACATGGTTATATGAGGCCTTTCAGTAAGAAAGCCGGGCGGATTTATTATCCGTCCGGCTGTTGTGTTATTTTCCGTTGCTTATTTACTGTCTATCAGACTATCAGATATGGATTCATTGATAATCTTATGCGAATAGTCAATAAAAATCAACGCTTTCTATTGACTATTCATTTTCTTTATTTGATCGATAGCATCCAAATAAAAACCCATATTTTGCGGTAGGATATGTTGTAAGTTATATTGTTGAACGTGCTGTAAGGCATTGGCTCGGTAATATTCAAATTGGCTCCGCGATTGATAGGCTTTTTCCAGCTGCTGTGCACAGGCGTCTTGATCCCCGCTGGAGAACAGAAAACCAGTCTGCCCGGGAATAACCAGTTCTTGGTGCCCTTTGATGTTGCTGGCTACTACAGGAAGGCCGCATGCCATGGACTCCATTACATTAAAAGGCAATCCTTCAATTCGACTACAAGTGACAGATACATCACAGAGGGGATAGAGATTTTCCATCTGTTTCACATAACCTAAAAAGGAGACTTGTCTTTCGATGCCTAAGGTTTTTACAAGTTCTTTACATGCTTTCTCAAGAGCGCCGTTACCCGCTAATAAAAGTCTTCCTTCAGGATGGTTTTGAACAAAGGACGCAAATGCGTGAATCAAAAGAGCTTGATTTTTTCGATCTGAAAATTCTGCAGCATAGACAAAAAGAAACTCCTGTTCGGTGTATCCTGCTTCCTCGCGTTTATGTTTACGTTCTTCTTTCGAGTACGGACGATATTGATGAAGATCTAGCCCCATTCCATTTGTAAAACACAGTTGTCCTTTATAGAGATGATGCTTTTGGGCAATACCAAGATCCTCGCGGTTCATCACGAATGTAACATCCGTAATGTTTGCACAGAGCTTTTCTGGCAAAAGATAACGCCATTTTTTTAGACCGTCTTTTTCAGAAAACAGATAACCATGCGAAGTACAAAAAATGAGAGGTCGCTTTTTGGCAGGAACTGTTAAAAGAGCCGCTCGAATTACTGCGCTTGCCAATGTAGTATGTGTGCTAACAATCGCAAAGTCTTGCTCGGAAAACAACTTTCGAGCTGCGCAGATTGCGTGGATATTTTGGGTGCTCAATAGACTTTTTTCGAAGGGAAAAGAAATGACCCGATCTGCAAAAGGAATTTCTACATAGCGATTTACTGCAACCCACACTTCGTATCCCAGAGAACGAAATGCCCGAAGATAGGGGAGATGAAAGTGTAAAATATGACCCGGGGTTGATGCGCAGTATAGTATTCTTTTATTCGATGTCATGTGGTAACCCTCTTGTTGAAGAATCTTCTTCTTTTTCTTTTGCCTTTTCGGGGGATGTAATGGCTGTAGTGTTTTTTATACGCGGCTTTACATGTGCTAAAGGATTGGCATTGGCAGCTTGTTCCATCTGCTGATCGGATAAATGGGTATAGATCTCTGTGGTACCAAGGTTCTCATGTCCTAAGATATCTTTTAAGACTCGAATATCCACATGGCCATGTTGGTACATCAATGTAGCCGCAGTATGGCGCAGTTTATGCACAGAATACCCAGGACCACTTAAGTCAATCTGAGCAAGATACTTTTTGACCAGATACTGGACGGTTTTGGGGCTGATCCGTTTGTGTTGTCCACTGATGAACAGAGCCTTTCGATCGATCAATCCATCGTGCGGGCGTACAGCTAGATAACGTTTAATGGCATCTTGACAGGCGTCGTTTAAATAGACAATCCGTTCTTTATTTCCTTTTCCAAGAACTCGTATGGTGTGGGAACTCTGACGGACATCGCTGATATTTAATCCAACCAATTCGGATAGACGTAAGCCACAATTGAGAAATAAAACTAGAATACAATAATCCCGTTCTTTATTTTTTCCCTCAACTCTTGTCAAAAGATCGATGCTTTGTTCGAATGTTAAGTATTTTGGCAGAGCTGAACGTAGCTTAGGAGTTTCTAACTCTAAAACTGGATTAACTTCCAGTTGATTGGTTTTATTGGTCAAGTATTTAAAAAAAGTACGGAGGCTCGAAACCTTACGTGAACGTGTTGCAGGTTTATTGTTCCGAACGTTTGTTAGATAATTCATATATTCAAATACTTGGGTTAAAGTTATGGTTCGTATCAAATCGATATTGATATCTGCAATTGAAATTTCTTCAAACGGTGTACCATTTGGAACCAAGTTTCTTGATAATTTAATATATCGAAAAAACGTGCGTAGGTCTAAATAGTATTCTTCAACTGTTTTTTCTGATTTTCCTTTTATGGTTCCTAAATATCCCAGGAACTCTCGGATAATTTGTGGCGCCTCGGAAAGTAATTCTGGTTTCATTATGTATCATCAACTTCTTAAATATAGATTTTCAAAAGATTCGATAAAATGAAAGTTAATTGAAGTCATTCACCGAATCGTTACAAACGATTATACCATGAGAAATTTGGTTTTACAAAACGGTATTATGTAATTCTACTCCTACCTAAATTAGACAAAATATTTATTTTGTCTAATTGCCTAACCTTCAAAAAATAGGGGCCCTTCGGGGCTCCTTCTCTTCTGTTGTGTTCCCGGCGCTCTCGCGCAAGGTATTGCCGGCAATTTACGCTGCGCAGACAAAATAAAGGGTTTTGCCCAATCGGCGTTGGCCATCCTCCTTTCCGTAGGAATCGCAGCGCCTAATCTTAGGGTAACAGTAAATGCGTAGGAGCGTAACGGAATGCTACCAAACAGTGGCTTATTTTTTCCTGCGGCGCAGTTCAAGTTGATCTGCCATTGCATACAAGATTGTCACCGCCTCATCCTCGTGGTTCAGCAGTTCCTTCACCCGCTCAATGCTGCCGGTCCTGCGGTACTCGCTCACTGCATAGAGCTTGCGGGCCGAGTGCGGCGAAATGTGAATATCTTTGACACGAAAGAGCTTTGCCGCACGGCGGAGGTCTTTGTAGACGCCCTATCCGATTATTGATTCGAAGCGCTTAGACTTTGGAATAACGGTAAATGTGCAAACAAAATACTACCAAATGAATGATGGTATGGTGGAGTCTTTCAAGAGAGCTATCGTCAAGTAGTTTCACTAAGGTAAGTTATATCCATAGAATGGAGTATAAGAGTTATTAGACCCTATGACGGCATTCTATGGATCACTTTCCCCTATTATCTATTCCATCCTTAAAGCATCTACTGGGCGAAGCTTGGACGCTTTGTAGGCTGGATAGACTCCGAAAATTGTACCTGTACATAAAGAAAATAGGATTGCTAGAAGGAGAACATCCCATCGTACCCCAAGGGACATTCCAACAAGAGAGGCTCCGGCAAAAGAAACAAGGTATCCAACCATGATTCCAATGGCACAGCCAATCGCTGAAATTAAAATAGCCTCCAATAGGAATTCCATCATAATATTGACTTGTCTAGCGCCAATGGCTTTTTTTATGCCGATCTCTCGTGTTCGTTCGCTAACCGATACTAACATAACAGTCATAATGCTTAGACTTGCCACCAAAAGAGAAATTGCCCCTACGGCAGATAAAACGAGCGTGACAATGTCCAAGATTGAGGTCAGTCCATCTTTTTGTTTGGCAAGATTATTAGAGACAAATGCATCTGCTGTACCATTATTTTGATTTAAAATTGCTGTGATGGATTTCCCTGCGCTTTCTACGCTGCTATCAGAATCAATTTTCACAGCTATTTGGTCGAAATTACTGCGGCCCAGGGCGGTCTGTACAGTTGTATAGGGAACATAGACGAAGGTGGGAATGTAATTGCCCAACATATTTTGGAGCAGACCGCTACCTGTCTTAATGACGCCTACGACTTCAAAGTCTTCCAAAGAACCACCACATTGAATCGAGATATGTTTTCCAATGATATTACTCCGGTGATATGCCTTCTGGGAGAACGCTTCATCTACCAAACAGACATTGGCTGCAGTACTCACTTCTTTATTGCTGAACATTCTACCATATAGGATTTGGATGGATACAATTTGATTTGCAGAAGTATCGATTCCCCAGAGTAAAGCGCTGGTATCTTCGTTCCTCACAGAGACAGAAGTGCTTTGC
>ULXG01003596.1_pt1 | contig 93085 bp, 94 predicted proteins | sample 1961141 | NCBI WGS metagenome assembly ULXG01 (sample SAMEA4835834, study PRJEB28245) | human gut metagenome | biome: gut microbiome; material: fecal sample | place: Denmark | collected 2008 | reverse complement strand
TCGGGGGCATGGATGGCACAGGCGTCCGACCCCTTGTTCTGAAACAGGAGCAGCTCCGTTCCCTCACACAGCCACAGTTCCTCCAGCCCGGTCATGTCCAGCATCAGCTTTCTGACGCTGGTGCCCCGAAGGTCCAAGGTCCTCTGGCCGTGGTCCAGCAGGGTCAGTTCATCAAGGAAGGGGTTTCCCTGCAAAAACTCCAGCAGATCCGGGTGCCACCGCTCACAGATGAGGGCGGAGAGGCAGGGCAGTGCCTCCAGTTCCAGCGCCGAATCGAATGGTTCGTACTGGTCCATCACCCGATGGCTACTGACCTTCACCGGGATACCACCGATCTCCGTTTGCTCGTCGCTCTCCATGGCCTCCTTGAAGGCCCGCCGCCGCTCCTCCGGGATGGCCTGCCACATCATCTGGCGGTACACGTCATAGCCGTCGTTCCATCCGCCGTAGGAGGGGCAGGACTCGTCGGTGAAGGGCGGCAGAGTGCCCACCAGCGTGTACTGGGGCGGGACTTCCACCGGCACCCGCAGCAGATGGAGCGCACGGGGCCAGTACATGAAGTCCTTGTAGAGCGGGCGGAGACGAGGCAGTTCCTCTGCCGTCAGAGGGGCGTCGCCTACCCAGTCCAGGGAGAGGATCACCGCCCAGGACTGGCTGCTCACCGTGTCCGGCGGCGCAATGTAGGCCACCTGACAGGCGGTGTAGCGTTCCAGGTAGTTGTTGTAGACCGTATAGACCTCTCCGGCGCTGGCTTTCATGGGTTCACGCTCCTCTCATCAATTCTTCTCCAGATAAAATCCCCATATGCAGTTGGAGAACTCTCCAGCGGCAAAGCGGTAGACCTGCCCATCGATCTCTACCTGCCAGACCTCAAAGATATGGTTCTGGTGATAGATAGGGTCTTGGACTTTTACCTGCCTGCCGGTGGTTTTCCAATCATAGTCAAAGATATTCACCCCGAACAATCTGCATTGACCGTCCGGGCTAAAGGTTTCATATTCCCAAGCCATAATTTCGATCCCTTTTCAGCGACTTGATATACTCGCTTTCGGAGCCGTCCCAATAGCAGTTCACACACCGGCCATTCTGGAAATGGTGGGGACAATTCGGGTAGCCATAGAGAATATGGGCGCATTCCGGGCATAGCCCCAGCATCTGTGAGGAGCCCCTGAAAAACAGACCGCCGCACTCATCACAAACAACCAGTTCTTTTTCTGCCATGGGTTTCACCAGTCTCTTTCCCGGATGGCCTCCTCGGTGTCAATGGGGATGCCAAACCACTCCAGAATGTAGGCCACATCTGCCGCGATGCACTCCCGCGCCACCGTTTCGATCTCACTGTCGTTCTCATCAAATTCCTCCTGGAGATCATTGATGCCGCAGACCGCCTCGTCCAGCGCTTCCTGCACCGCTTCGGTGTCGGTTTCGCCGCTCTTCAGCAGGTCGATGACCTTCTGGAGCTCATCCTTTACCTTGTCCACCAAAAAATCTGGATAGTATTCGTCCTGGTACATCTCGTCCAGCAGTTTATAATCTGGGTCAAAGACTTTCATAGGGCTTGCTCCTTTCTTCGTGCTCGGTTGTGACGCCCAGCTCGATCTCATCGTCGCTATAAATTAAGTAGAGCCCATGAGGGGCTTTTCTATCGAAATGCAGTTCAATGTCTTTATATTTGAGGATCAAAGGTTTCCCACCGCTTCTCATCGTGGAAACGGTATCAGGCTTACCGAAGATCTCTATGACCTCACCCTGCGACATTCCGAATTTCAGCGGTGAAATGTCCTGGGGATTTTGCAATATCTGATTGCGCCAAATACAGAAATCCACTTGCTTCCCTTTCTATTCAAACATCAGGCCGTAGGATTCGGTCAGGCTTCCGTCGTCCTCATGGAAAACACACTGATACAGGGGCTGGCGCTGTGTTGCTTTGCGAAACCGCTCCAGAACAGGGGCCAGCTCCTTGTCCACAGAAATCCCCAAGACATTGGCAACCCGCCGCCAGATGTCCACATCAATATCTTCTAAGTTGATAACGCGCTGCTTCTGCCCATATTCCTCCAATGTTTTGGAATCCAAATACTGCTTTGCGTCACAGCAGTCCTGCCAGCAGATACAGTTTACAAGCAGAGAAAAGAGCTCGTCCATATTCTCTGCCAGACGGCCCGTCTCACCTTCACTGCTGTTATAGCCGATGGAGCCATCCTCCAACAGATGGTATTCCCCGCCGGAGCCATCTCTAGCAAACGCCATGCCGGGCAGGGAAAAGGTGCATCGGCCGTCCGCGTCATCCCGTGGGGATAGCTCATCCAGCAGGAAGAAGTCAAAAAGAGAATCAAATTCATCCGCTAAATCAGGGTCTTCACGCAGTATCTTCAAATAGTCCATAGCTGTTTTTCCTTCCTTTACGGTTGTTGGGTCATCTCGCGCAGCCGTTCCAGCCAAAGCAGTTCCTCTATCCTCTCATCGTTCCGGTAAAAATGGTCTTTGTCACGGGCCAGATGGTCGGAAAGCGGGGGCGCGTTCAGCGGGGTGCATACTGCAAAACTGTCCCGATCAGCCCCCTTGATCTCCCGGTTGAGGTAGTACACCCGCCTAGCGTCCCTGGAATACCAGTGACGAAGCAGTTCCCAGAATGCCAGATCCGCCTTGGGAAGCTGCTTTCCATAGGCATAGATCCGTTTATGATCTCTGGCAAAGAAGGTATCGCCCAAGGAGCAGAATGTGGGAACTTCCGCACCCTTGACGATTTTCACCCTACCGTCCCCATTGTGGAAGTAGATCTGCCGGCTGTCTTTTGCATAGCCCTGGGGCGCGCCCGATTCGTTCCGACCATTGTCTAGCACCTGAAAGGCTGCCAGATCTACATTAGGGATTCTCCCGCTGGTGGTGTAGACTGCCGTTTTGTCCATAGCGTAGGCAAAGTTTAACACCTGAAAAGATGTGGGGTCCGCCCCACGCAGGCGGATACCGCCCAGAAAGCAGGCCGTAGAAGATCTGCCCCAGTAATGCCAACAGCAGAAGTCTTTGGGCGCAACACCTTTGAGCAGGTCGTTTTCATACAGGCCGGAGAAATAAACAGCTCCATCCCGAAGGAAGAACTCGTTGTCCACCGGCTCTGTGTTGGTAATAGGGCGCAACATTTTGGTCGCTCCTTAGCAGCACTGGAGAATCAGCCATACACGGTCAAAGCGGCGGGCGGCCAGATCCTCTTTGGTGATGTAGAAATAGATGTGCCCGCAGTCCCCGAACATCAGCTCAAAGTCGCCGCACTCCACGGTATCCAGCTGGAGCAGCAACATCCAGCGGTCAAGAGCGCTCTCCTTTGCCCGTTGGCTGACCTCTTTCGGAATCTTGATCCAGCCGTTGCCCAGATAGTAGCCCTGGGTCACCAGATCACACTCACTGAACATACTGTTCTGGATCACATCGGGCCAGCCCAGCAGCTGGGAACGATCCTCCGGGTCCTCTGGGGCCTTGACGGTCAGCTCATCCCAGGCATTGTTGAAGGCGTCGTCATCCTTCTCGTCCGGGAACACCTCGCTGAAGTCCTGCCAGGAAGGATAGGAGGGTTTTGAATCCAGCTTGATCTTGACCATAGGAAACTTGAAATCTTCCTCCATATCCGCGGGAAAGCTTGCGGCGGACAGCGCGGAACTGTCCTCGAACCAGTAGACGCGGGCGCAGCCCTTATCTTTGGGGTCATAGCCCCAGCACTGGGTGTCCGTCTCATAAAAGAAGGAGAGCAGGCCGTGGTCAGGTAGAAGATGCTCCGCGTCAAACTGGGCCAGCTCCGCACAGTTCAGCTGAGCCAGGAAGGTGAGGGGGCGGTCCTTCACCACATGGTCGTAGCTCTCGCCCTCATAGGTGGGCCAAATGAAGTCCGGCGGCACATCCGGTTTCCCGCCGAAACGGGTGGCGCCCAGCTTATATGTTTCTTTTCTGGCGATTTTCAGCTGAATGCTATTTTTGCCCAACGACTCCAATTTTTCTTTCATGCTCATGGCGGTTCCTCCTTGTTGCGTTCTCACAGCTTTCCATCCAGTGCCTCCACGGTTTTCATGGCGGCGGAATTAAATTTGCACTGCCGCAGATCCCGTTCGATCAGGGCAAACACATCGGGAAAGCATTCAATTTCGTCCTGGTACTCATATTTTGCGTACAGTTTCCCATACTCCGAAATCCAGACCTCTGCCGGGTAGTAGTAGCCGATATGACCAATGGGCTGGCACTTCTGGCCGGCAGCCTGTTCGACCTCTGCCAGCTCGCATCCGGACATATCCCGGAAATAGGCGTCCTCCAAATGGTTTTTGATCCCGTTGACCAGGTAAGGGAACAGAGCGAACTGAAAGTCAGCCGCCCAGTTTAGTTTTTTCTGCTCCAAGTACCACTCACAGCACAGGCCGAAATACTTGCGGTAAAACCGCTGGGTGGCTTTCATCATAGGGACGCCGTGGGTAGCGTAATACTGCTCCGCAATGGAGATGTCCACTTTTCGTCCTTCCCGCCATCCGGCGTATTCCATCAGCTGCCTGACCTTGCTTTTGAGATCGCCGGAGATGGGGATGCGTTCTTTTGTCATAGCAACCTCCATTATTGCTCAAGCGGGTAATACCAATCCTCCGGGCCGTTGTAACTGACCTCAAATGCATCTGCATCCACTTTCAGTTCTGATTTGGCTGTTCGATAAGCTACAGCGGCGACCTGTTTCAGAATCGGGGTGGCCTCCTCCCAGTAGAAGGATGACGCCTCATCTTCCAACTCGGAATCTTCGTCCTCCTGTTCCTCCTCGAAATCCAAAGGGAAGGATTCATTTTGAATCTCTGCGTAGAATGGAAGTTCAAAATCCGCAGGATTGGTAATCCGAATTTCTCCAGTAGGGGCGTACATCTCAGCCATACCCGGATTGCCAGCCTGTAAATACTTCTGATACTGTTCTGCTTCCTTTTTGAGATACCGCTCTGAGGAGGCTCGGCTGTCAAAGTGGACGGCGCTCACCCCGGAGGTGAAGTCCGTTGTCAGGCTCATGGTGAACACTTCGTAATCCGGATGTTCCGCTTTCAGCTTTTTTATAGCGGCATTCACAAGGGACAGCATTTCAAACTGGTAAAGGATCGGATTGAAATTTGTATCCATCATCGCGCTCTCCAATCATTCTATCAAAGTTCATTTGGATACCCGATTTTATCCAGACCCATCTTGATTTCCTCCCAGTCGCTGCGCTTGGGGTTCAGCGCGGCGGCCAGTTCCTTTGTCACCGGCGCCCCGTCCGCGAGCTGGCGCACAGCTTCCAAGGGCAGGTCGGCGGGATAAAACCATTTCCCGTACTCCACATAGGTCTGGGGATCGCCGTCAATCATGGGGAGCAGGTCTTTGGAAGCGTCCTTGCCGTCCATGGGATTGCAGCGCCAGGTGACTCCGTCTTCCGTCCAGACGCAGAAGGTACTTTTCATCTTTTTGACTTCCCGGCTGGACATGAGCTTTTGCAGAACAGGGGACATTCCATCTATCAGGTCTTCAATTCGTGGGAGTTTTTTCTCCCAGTCGTAGAGTTCGGAATCCACGCCATTGATGACGCAGCCTTCCGGTGCAAACATAACAATCATACTCTGATCGCTGCCATCGGTGGCAAAGAAAGCCTCCTTGCCTTTTCGCCATGCAGGATTGTAGGTATAGCGGCGGATGAAGCTCCATTCCTCCTCCAGCATGATGATATCCAGGGCCGCAAGCCCTTTGCAGAAGGTTTTCAGGCGTTCCGCATTGGGCAAATTGGATAAATCTTTTGTGGAAAGCATCGTGTGATCCACCTGTCTTTCGTTACCACAGCCGGTCGATTTGTGTATATACCTTACTGGGTTCTCTGTCCATAAAACTGGTCAATGCGTTGGTGGGGGCTGCAGGCAGGAGCACATTCAAAATATCCAGCGCATAATACCAGATCCCGGTATCCCAGTCCCGGAACCGCCCATTGCAGATGGCCCGCCCATAATCGCCGGGGGACAAATCCAGTGCCAACTCAAGGAGCGGGAGCTTCTGCCCGGTCTTATCATAGGTATATCGCTCTGGAATTGCGCCGATGTGCCAGTCATAGCGGTATCGCACCTGGACTCCGCTCTCCCGCTGGGTGAGTTCAAAGGGCTGGAGGCGCATTGTGCTGTCCGCCTTCCACTTTATCAGCCTGCGGCAGTCCTTTTCGATATGAAACCCGTCGGGCCTTTGCACGACAGATGCGAAGTGTATGGGCAGTCCAAAGGGATAATAGGAGAAGAAATTCTTTGGTAGCCGCATGGCTCTGGGGTACTGGTTCCGCTGCACAGCGGCATTTCCGCCCCGGCAGTCTTTATACCATTGCAGACGGACCTGCTGGACCAGAAGCGAGGGCAGATCTTTGGACCAATTGCCATTCTGTTTCATCGCCGCGCCTCCTTCTTAGCGCCGTTCTACGAACGGTTGGCCTGCTCCAACCGCTCCATCAACAGCGGGATTGCCGTAGCCTGCCAAAAGTCTCCGCTTACCCAGCCAGTGGACATTCCCACATGCGTTTTGGTAAACTGCTTAACATAGTACTGCTTGCCCGGCGCAGGCAGTTCGCCGGTCAAATCCGCAAAGATGCGGAGGATCTCCTCCCGGAGAACTCTGGGGGAATACGACAGTTCCATTGTCTGATACCGCTCCTTTAGAAGCCGCCACAGAAACGGGTCGCCCCGCAGCCCCCACTGGGTAGGCTCCGGATCGAAAATACAAGCAACAAATTTAGCTTTCATGGGTGATGCAGAAAATCTCCTTATTCAAGTCAAAGTAGACCACCATCAGCTCGTCGGTGATCTCCGGGTTGAAGGAAAGGTCCAGAATAAAAGCCTGCTGCTCGTCCTCGCCATCCACCAAGCTGCCAAAACGCTTGAGCCGCAAAAAGTCCACCATCTCGGCAAAGGACAGCTTGGCCGGGTCGGTTCCCGGAAAGAGCTCTGCCGCGATATCGGCGTCTACTTCGTCCCGGTGGAACTCCATGAAAAATGTCACGATGCCGTGGCAGGGGCTGTCCTCGTCCGCCAGTGCCGCTTTGAGGGCGGCCTTGGCCTTTTCCGCCAATTTCTCCGCCTCGTCCAGCATTTCTCCCACCGCATCCATGGCGGCAGGATTGTCGGTCAGTTCCTCCTCTACATCGAAGAGGAAGGGCAGTCCCGTGTCCTCGGGAAAGGTGAAGATCTCCTCACCGGGCGTGTATGTAAAATCAATGCGTTTGCAATTCAGTTTCATAGATACACCTCCTCATTGGTTTTCCAGATGGGGCAATGGAATTGGCGAATAGACTACCGTATCGCCGTCATGATCCATCTTGAGAATGATAGCAAATTCCGCCGCATTGCTTTCCTGGCCCTTGGGGAGAGGAAAGATCATTGGGGGGCAGCGCAGGGCAGCATGGTTCGTGGTTTCATTCCAATCCTCCATGGCAGCAGATAAAATGGCATCAATGTGTGCCAATACCTGCTCAATGGAACCCGCTGAAATGTTGTAAAAAGCGGGGTTTTTATGATACTGCTCTGTGATGAAGCTTTTATAGGCTTATACCGGCATAAAGCAGAATTCCCAATCAAGGGGATGCAGCCCAAGCCAATACGCATATAGTTTCATAGGCAATCCCTTACCCCTCAATGTAGGCATCTTTGACGCCCTTTTTCATGGAGCCATAGACCACCACCGCATGGTCGGTGAACATCTCATCGCAGTCAAAATAGGCGGTGAAGCTGCCGCCGGAGGTGACGATCAGGTCGATCAGGCTGATTCGCCGGGCAAGTTCTTCCTCTGTGATGGGGTCTGTTTCCGGATTGCGGGGATTTTCCTCATCCTGGGAGAGCCAGTCGTTGGCAAGCCCGGTCAGACTCTTGGCCGCAAACTCCCGCATGGCCTTGTCCCAGGTTTCGCAGTCGGCCAGCAGTTTCTTGGCGGCGCTGCGTGCGCGGGTCCAGGAGGGCTTGCTCTCGGCATTGACCTCCAGAGAAAGATTCACATCTTTTCCGCACCACTGTATCTCGCCCTCAAAGGTATCATAGTCCTTGTTCAGCGTCAGCTCACCCAGCACCTCGTCCTGGACAACCACCGGCTTGTAGTATTCGTCCAGAATGGCTTGAAGCTCCGGGCAGACCTCATGGGCCTTGACCACCTGGGAGATACACCAGGGCCGCACCACCAGACCCTTTGCCCATTCTTCCTTCATCCGGCGGATTTTGAGGCGGCAGATCTGCTCGCTTTGAAAGCGTCCCCAGCCCTTGTCGCTATTGCGTTCCTCATCGGTGACCGGCCAATCCAGCCGCTCCTCTTTGGTGATGACCTTGCCGGTGTCACAGAACACCATGCCCAGTGTCACAACGGTCATTTCCCAAAAGTTGCCTTTCCAGTTATATCCGCCCCCAATGCAGCGATTGATCAGAGCGACCACTTCCTGCTCCTCGGGTTCGTACATCTCATAGAATTCCTCAAACATCGGCGCAACCTCCTTTACAGCCCTTCCAGAACTGCCGCCATCTTGGGGGCAAACTCCGGAGAAACTTCCTGCTCCAGTGCGCCCCGGTAAGCCAGCACCGCCTGCCAGGAGTAGTAATAGAAGCTGTAAAACAAGTCCGCGGGGAAGACTTCGTCCTCCTCGTAGCGCATCTCGTCTTCTTCCTCGTCATATTCCTCCGACCACAGATATTCTTCCTTCAGCAAGTCGGAGAACAGAGGCAGCGGGTCGGCGTGTTCCATCCTATCTCCATCGTGGAAGCACTGGAGGATACAGGCAAAGAAGTCCAGCAGCTCCCCGGCAAGGAAATGGGCTACGGGGTTCTGGCCGCTCTCTGTAAGGGCCTTCTCCAGAATCCGGCTCAGGAACACCATGCCGAAAGGGGTGGCGTGCCACAGGGTACTCTGGTGCTCCATATTGGCGGTGAGCTTGTAAAGGGCCTTTTTGACTGCTTTCGGATTTTTCATCTGCTCCAGCACCGCCAGGTGAGCGGGAAAATCCGTCCCCCGGCCATAGGCTGTGGTGAGCCGATGCCACGGGACATCAGCGACCTTGAGATGGGTGATATAGGTTCTATTTTCTTCTGTCATGCCGCTTTCCTCCTTATCCCTCTGTCTGGCTGCGGTATTCCTTCTCCAGCGCGGTGTACCACCGTTTCAGCATGGTTTCCAGACTGGTTTTCCCGTTGCGATCTGAAAAAGCAAGGAATTTGTGCAGCAGTCTGGGAAACAGATATTTGCCCGCTTCTGTCAGGTCCTGGTTGATATAGACCATCCGAAGGATACGGCCCTGCCGGTCCAGAGGATTCTTTTTCAGTAGTTCCTTTTCAAAGCAGAACCGAAGGAACACCACATTCTCATCGTAGAAATCCTCCACTACAGCCGCGCCGATGCTGGTATAGGTGATGTCATACACCAAACGGTTCCAGTCAAATTTCTCGGCATAGAGCAGTTTCAGCGCCTTCTCCCAATGTTCCTCTGGAATCACCAGCATCCTATGTTGGGCGGTGCTGGAGTAGCCGCGGTAGATGGGGTCCGGCCGCCCCAGCAGTTCGCTCACACCATTGGCATAGACGAAACACAGCTCCTCATCGAACAGGCCGCCGATAAAGTTGCCGTTGCAGTACAGCATATAGTTCTTGGACTTGGCCGGTGAAAAAGAGAGCCGGTATTCCTGCGAATCCAGGCTTTTATGTACCTTGTTCAGAAAGTCTATTGATGTCATGGCCTTGCTCCTTATTCCTCAAACTCACCCTCAACCATCCCATTGAGATAACGACCGGGGTTTGCAATAAAGTCGTCCCATTTGGCCAGGGGGTGGAATTCCTCGTGCTCGATGTCCAGATACCACAGCTTTTTGTCCCTGGGGCTCCACAGCAGCAAGAAGTCGCTGTAGTTGTCCATCTTCACCATGAGGGAGAGCAGCTTCTTCCGCTTCCAGGTCATTCCCTGCACATCCATGAAGGAGTAGAGCTCCGCCCATTTCACCAGTTCCTGTTCCGGAAATTCCAGCCGCAGGGGACCGGCCTTTAAGTATTCCACCAGCTTGGCAGGCAGCTTGTAAAGCATGAGCTGCCGGACCTTTTCCTGTTCGTTGTGCCAGTCCTCCGGTTCCAGGGCCTTTAGGTAGTCGGCCATCTCCTGGTTCTTCTCCTGAACCGCTACGGTGTAGGGGCGGTCACCATACTTGTCGGCAATGGTGATGTCCGCCCCTTGTTCGACGAGCCAACGCACCATGGGAAAATCGTTGGAGCGGGCGGCCTCGGTGACGGGGGTGGAGGCGTAAGGAAACACCATGTCCGGCTTGTGGTAATTGATGTCCGCCCCTTTTTCCAGAAGCAGCTGGGCGAGCTCGGCGTATCCATCGGACACAGCTGCCCGGAACGCCTCGCCGCCGAACTTAACCACCGTGATCCCGGCCTGCTCCAGTACGGGGATATTCTCCGGGCGCTTGCCCCAGCGAACTTCCTCGAAAGCCCGTCGTTTCTGGTCGGGAGTGAATTTTGTGGCCTGCCCAGCAAAAAGGGATGCCACATCCGGAGCACAGCAGCGAATGGCGGTGAGCAGCAGTGGCTGTTCCACTGCTAGGTCGGGGTCAGCTCCATGTTCCAGAAGGAAGTGGATCATCGGCACATCATTCCGGAAAACCGCGATCTCCAGCGGCATCAGCTTGATATATTCGCTGAGCTGGATGGGAGCATTGAGATTCAACCCGCCTTGGAGCAGTGCCTCCAGCTTGGGAGTGTCATGGTCACAGATGGCGGCCGCCGTTTCCGGGAGGGTCTCCCAACGGCCAATCGTTCCAATTTCATACATAGGACGCCTACTTTCTCCGTTGCTTTACTTTATAGGGAACGGTTCTGCCCAGCACCCGGCCTTTGCCAATGGCATTGGCCCCTTCATAAATCAAGAATTCCACATTGTTTTCCAGCGGGCCATAGTCCACGGTATCCGGGTAGAGGGGTTGGGCATTCCCAAAAGCCGGTTCATCAAACGCACATTCAGTCCCATCCAAGAAGCATACGCCCAGATATTCAGTGGTTCCTGTGGCTACAAGATGGGGACTATACTTTTCGCTGGCCAAGCTGGGGGGAGTCTTTCGCTTACCACTCCAGAAGATGACCTCCACATGGAGCACCGCCCGGTTTTCATCTGTCCCGATCATGCCAGTTCCTCCATTCCTGCTTAATCTCCGAATCGCTCGGCAGCATCCTGGTAAACGGTGACGCTCTTTGCCACCTTCTTTTTCTGACCGCGGATGCGGAAGTAGTCCCGCAGAACACGCTTCAATTCTGGGTTCTCCACCTTGCGGGGCAGCAAGCTGATGAACATTTCGTCGTAACTTTCGTACAGAACTCCGCCCCGGTTGTAAGTCTGCCATGTCACAGTGGGCTTGCGGCCCTCCGGGTCTTTTGCCAAATCAAAGAGCCACCGCTCATCCAGATCCACATAACGTTCAAACACGAAACCCATGTCATAGGCTCCATAGCGGTAATCTCCCCAGAAAATCAGAGCGATCATTCCATCGGGGCCAGAGCGTTCAAAGGTCCAGTCGTCCGGATAGCAACGGTAATCCAGCATCCCCAGAGCGGTGAACAAATAGCCCCTCTTCGGCGTGTCCAAAAGCGGAGAATAGGTTTCGTACATCTGTTCCTTGGTCTGGGTGATGATTGCCTTCATAAAGACCGGGATCAGCCAGCTTCCGCCGTAACGTTCATTCAGCTCATCGGCCAATGCTTGCAGCCGCTCATCCGGGTTGCGGATTAGGGAGGCAGTCAGTACTACGGCAGGAATTTTCTCCATTTCCTTCGGCCTCGCGTTGGAAAGCCCAAGCCCTTCTGAAAGCCTCCACGAGATGCAGTTATCGCCGTCATAAAATGGGGCGTGTTTCAGTTGGGCGATCCTTTCTGTGTTTTCCGCCAGAAAACGATACACCTCCAGCATCTTCGGAGAGGCTTTCCCCAACATCAAATAAAAGCAGAAATTCAACTGTTCTACCTGCTTGTCTTCCAGTGGCTTTGTGTCCGCCTCAGAGAGCAACTGGGAGAGGGTCTTGAGGATGACCGGGGCGATCTGCTCCGATACACAGTCAGAGCAGGCATTCGACATGATATGGCTGCCCATCCATTTGCCCTTGACCAGCTTGGCCCAAAGAGGGGCGGCGGGGGCATACTCCAGCTGTGCCAGAGCCTTCTGAGCAGCTGTTTTGCACTTGCCCTTTTCTGTATTCACAAGCTGGAGAAGCAGTTCGCCGTTGGCTTCCTCCTTGCCCAGCTCCAAAATAGCCTGTTCTCGCTTTACGCCCTTCGGGGGCAGTTGCTCCAAAGTCATCATCTGTTTCCTCCTATCCCATAACGGTTATTTCCTTGACAGTCAAATTATCAAAATCCATGGCGATTAGCTGTTCGGCGGCCCCCGGGGTACACATGAACCAGGTGCTCATGCCCCAGGAATCCATCCTTGTGACGGTAAAAAAGTCGGTTTCAGCGGGAGTCGGATTTCTTGCGTCAAGATAGTGGTCGGAGTAGAGGTACACCAGATCCACCTCCCGCTCCGGCAGCCATTTAGCCCGACGGGCACGGGGCTTGCCATTTTTCAGCGTTTTTTCTCTGGGGTTCTCGAACCATTCCAGCTCCTTGATCTTCAGTCCGGTGAAGGTATCCATGAGCCGCTGGGCGATCTCCCGGTGGGTAAACACCCCGCAGTTCCAGGAGCCCATTAGCCATGTCTGTATAAAATCGCCCACCTTGCTGCCGGGAGCAGGTGGCCCGTAGACGCTCTCATCCGCCCACATAACTTCCATTTTCTCGCACGGATCCGGCCGGGGACAGGACTGCTTGTTGCCATAGCGGTACATGATATTCACATAGCCGAAGTCCTTGCCGGTTCGGTCATGTCCGGCGGCTTCTATTTTATAAGCGGTGATTGACATTGTATTTCCACCTCCTTAGCCAGCACAAATCCACACAGCCCAAGGGAGGCGTCGATGACGAATGACCGGATTTTCTCCCGCTCCATCCGCTCCCGCAGTTCCTCAATGCTGCAACAGCCAGGAAATCCGTAAGGGATGGTCCTGTCCAGCAGGTCTTTGTACTGCTCAAAAAATCCTTCCACACTAATTTCATCCATTCCAAAGAGGATGTTGTCCTGAATCACATTCTCAAACCAATGGGCCAACAGGCCGGTGAAGTGAACGGATACTTTCTCTCCGGCCTCGGTCTGGGTATCCATGTACAGGGTATGGGCTTCAAAGTCAGCGCAGTAGCGCAGGACCCTGTTGTCGTGCAGGCCATCAAAAGAGCAAATCAGCGTATTCACAGGCATTCCTCCTCATCCAAGAGCCGCTCCTGCGCTTCTTTGGACAGGTCATTCCACAAAATATCGTATGTGAACTCCCGGATCTCCGGATAACACTCCCGTGCGGTCTTTTCCGCCGTCTCCCGGTCCAAGTAGTGCATCTCCTGGTGGAAAAACCAGTTGAGCTTTTCCATGAGCCGGTAGAGACGGATCTGTTCTTCTTGGGTCATGGAACACCTCCTCGGATTGTCGAAGAATGGAATGGCTGTACTCATGCCAGCTCCGCGTCCAAAATCTGGACTTGTTTCCCTTTCTCGTCCACATAGTAAAGCGCAATGTAGTCGATGCCGTCCCGCTTGACCTGCTCCCAGGGCATCCGCTCACCGTTGATCAGTTCCACGGTATCTGCCTCGTCCGGCTCGAAGTCCTCTTTTTCGTCCTCATAGTCAATGCTGTAACCCAGCTCCAGCACCAGCTTGGAGGCAGGGACCTCATACCGCTTGAGGGGACGGTGTTCCAGTTTGGCTGGATCGTGTTCATCGCAGAACAGATTGTCATAGCCATGCCGCCCGCCATCGAAGATGACGAACTCCTCGCCGCTCTCCGGGTCACGGGCTGCCACCAGTCCGGGTGCCTCATCACTATCTGCAATATAGGGTTGGGGCTCTCCGTTCACCGTGAGCAAATCTCCGTAATACCAAACCTCCAGCAGTTCATTGCCAGTGGCGGAACACAATGTTACGGTGGGCAGTCGCTTCTCCGCCCATTCTTTCACATGGCCGGTGAGCCAGGTGGGATATTTTTCAGTCATCGTTTCGTCCTCCTTACAACACCCAAGACATGATACTGATCACAATCAGCACGATCCCCAGCAAAAAGAAATGCACCCGGCGGGAGCCACGGCCATAGCGGTGGGAGTCCGGCTTGCCGGCAGGGGCGCACATCCAGTTCCAATTCAGAATTGAACCAGCCACAGACACAATACCCATGATCAAAGTCAACCACTCCCAATGTGCCTGCAAAAAAGCTGTGATCTGTTCGCTGTTCATTTAGGCTTCTTCCTCACCTTCGTCCTCGTCTATCACTTCATACCATGCTCCATCTTCACCAAGCATCTGTGTGGTACCATAGGGCAGGTTCAGAAACGGGATAATGTCCGGGTCGATACGGCAGATGTCCCGGATATCGTAGTAGCCGCAGTGCGACTTATAGTATTCATTGCCTTCGCCATACACTTCGTCCTCATCTCCAGAGTAGAGGGCCCAGCCACTCTCCCAGCCCATATCCTCGCGCTCGGGGAACAAGCGATCTATGAGCCGCACCTTACACCCATCCTGAGCGACCCGGTCGGAGGCGTAGCAGACGAGAGGGCCATCCCAGTCAGAAATGACGGCGGGTTTGCCTTTCGCCGCCTGCGCGACACGCTCCTCTGGGTCGTCTACAAATTCTGTCTTCAGAAACGCCTCGAACCGCTCATCCAGAAGCTGCTCTATACTCCAGCGGTTCTGCTCCGTATAGGACAGGAACAGGTAGGCCGCTTCTTCTTCCGCGATGCTGCTCCAGGTGCGGCCCTCCAGCCCGGCCAGGGCGATGTTCCGGCAGTCCCGGCGGTAGACATAGGGGTTGGAGCGGTTGTCCTGGGCATACCACTGGGCAAAGCTGGAGCCTCTCCGGTCAAAGAACTGGGTGGACAATTTCCCATTCAGCTCGTCCCGGATGAATGCCCGCAGGTCCAGTCCTTCTCCGGACCGGACCGCCTCCACCACCTCCCGATACCGGGAGAGGAACGGGTTGCTCATCTGGCCCCGTTTCATAGTCCAGCCCAAATAAAAGGCCATCAAATTGTAGGCCGCCAGCTCGTTCACCGGCAGATGGAGGTCTTGAATCTTTTTCAAATGGGTTTCGGCGTTGTCCATCTCTGCCGGATCATAGCCGATCTTCTCCCAGTCGGTGACCACATTCAGCCGGTGAGGATCGATCACTTCCAAACTTTCGTCCGGACAGAGGTCCAGCAGAGCGTCCGCACCGCGTTCCAGCTTATACTGGATCTCCTCGCGATAGAGGGGGATTACCTGATAGAAGTTGACTTCCTCGCCGTCTGGCAGGCAGCAGGCAAAGGCATCCTGCCCAAACGGACCAGGCCAGAGCAAGATTGCGCCCCGCAAGTCCGTGTCCTTCGCAAAGGGGACGCCATCCTCGCCCTCCATCAGCGTGGTTCTGGATTCCAGCCCCACCTCCGGGTCCTCCATGGGGAAGCGGGCGGTGGCCAGCAGCATCCGAATAGGCCAACTCCACCGCTCCTCCCGGCAGTCCGCCTTTGTCAGCTTCCAGTCCCGGGGCAGGTTGATGAGCAGCTCCGCACGCTCCAGCTTTTCCTCCCGCCGCTCCTCCGGAAAATTCATCCGGCACCGGCTCAGGCCAATGGTGACCAGTGTGTAATAATCATGCTCCAAGCGAGGGGCGATGATGACAATATCCAGAGGATACTCTGGGTCAGAGTCATCATGGATCATCTCTGAATAGACGCCAAAATACTGGTCAATATGTAACCGCACAAAACCAAGGATGTCATCATCGGGGGTTTCCTCCCGGATGATCTCCGTCCGCTCTTGCAAATCAAGTTCCAAGGCTTTTTCCTCCTCCAGATATTTTTCGCAGTCCAGCACCAGCTTTTGGGCATCCGGATCATCCGGGGCTAAGGCCAGCCAGCGTTTGGCATATTCATAGGCGGTGGCGGCGGAGCTGTATGCCATCAGGCAGGAATATCCCATGCGGGCGTTCCAGTAGGGGTCGTTCTCACCCTGGGAGCGGATGGACTCCAGCAGCCGGATGGCGTGCCGGAGAAGTTCCCCGTCCACTTCGCCATCCTCGCCATGGGCGCTGTTGTCGCTCAACACGGCCAGATTGCTGTATGCCCGGCTCAGTTTGAGAGTCAGCAGATAGCCTCGCTCCTGTTCCGGAATGGCTTCAATGGCGTCAATACATCGGGAAAACTCGTCCACATCATTCCACCGTTCGATCTGCTCCAACAGTTTTGCTTCTTCTGCCTGATTCATAGTTTCACCGCCTTTTCCATGTCATTCCTTGCCTTTTTTGAAGTGTCCGCTGCCTCGCCAGGTGTTGACCACACAGGTGAAAATCTGCCCACAGTGCTTGCACCGGATCATGTGGAGCATGATCTCGTCCGCCCAGCCATCCTCCGTCTTTACCTTCTCCAGCGGACAGGTGGATTCCTCTGGCAGCAGTTCAAATTCATCCTTCGCTATCAGTTGCTGAATGTAAGCAATGCAAGCCAGATAGTCCTTTGGGGCGTCAAATTTTCTCCATGTTTGAATGTCTCGGCAGTACTCACACAAGATGGACGTCTCCTTCCTACAAACCGCTTGTGGTCAGCCCTGCATATCCGCCCGCAGAGGACCCTTTTTCAATGTCCCTTCCACGGTGATCACATGGCCCCAGAACATATCATCATCCTCATACCAGGCGGTAAAACTGCCGCCCGGAGATACTGTGAACTCGGTAAGGAGGATGCGGCGGGCGAACTCCTCCTCGGTGATGGGGTCTTTCTTCGGGTTCCGGTCGGTCTGATCATTGTCCGCCAGCCACTCGTTGGCCAGAGTAGTAAGTTTCTGGGCAGCCAGTGTTCGCAGAGACTTATCCCACACCTCTTGATCTGCCAACAACTTTTTCATTACAGTTCGAGTACGAGTCCAGGACGCTTGCTTTTCAACATCCACATCCAACGAGAATCGAACATCTTTTTTCATCCACTGACATGTCCCGTTGAAATAACTCATTTCACGATCCAGCGTGAGCGTTCCCAGCACTTCGTCCTCCAGAACGACAGGCTTTGTGTACTCCGCCCAGAGCTCCTCCAATGCCGGGCAGGGCACACCCTCCTCCAACACCTCCGTGACATACCACCTCGGTTCGCTGAGTACAGTACCCTTCCAGTCCCGAGCCTTGATCCGGTAGACCTTTCCTTTGGCAAACTGCTTGGAATAGTCGCCGGCTTCCCGCTCCTTGTCCGTAAGCGGCCAGCTCAGATAACAACGGCCGGAGATCACCTGTCCGGTCCGGGCATCCGCCATGGCAAGGGCGTGGGTCTGGGCCTCCCAATAGCTGTCCATATAAGACCGGCTGGCGCTGATGCCACTTTGGATCAACACCAGCTTTTCCTCAGCTTCCGAGGAGTAGAGGGCAATAAAGTCCTTTGCTGTTCTCTTTTTCATGGCGTTCTCCTTACGCAAATACCTGCTGGTATTTCTCTTTCAGTTCCTTCGGCGCCGCCTTGATGACCTTACCGCCGTTCTCGGAGGCCGAGCCCCAGATGGCCCAGAGGATATCCCGCCAGAGATACTCCCGCGCTCCCTCTTCGGGCAGATAGTCCTCCAGATGTTCCCTGATCTCCAACAGAGCGTCCAGGCTCTCCTCGTTGGCGATCAGGGTACGGAACTCCTTGATGGGCCTCAGCTCCTGCATGGACTGTACGCCGTGGACCAGCACCGGCAGGGACTGGGCGGTAAAGCCGAACTTTTTGAACAAGACATGGAGGAACTTTTCCTGTAGGGAGGAGTGTTCGTCGTCGCAGCGATCCAGATAATCGCACACCAGCCGCCACCACTTCGGCCCCTCCAGCCCCAGAGCGAACACAGCGAAAGTGCCGGGCATGGCGCAGGCTTCATCCGCGAGGTTTTGATACCACTCATCCTCCTGCATGGCCAGCCGGGCATAATTCTCCATCCGGACATGGAGGCGGGGGTACCGTACCGCACAGGCAAAGAGCTGATGGACGCCCTTTTTTGGCAGACCGGGGATGGGCAGGTAGAGCTTCTCCGGCCCACGAAACTCGATTGAGTAGCTGCGGGGGAACTCCGGCTGCTCCAGCACCTCACATAGATAGCTCAGCGCCTCGTCGCAGCATCCCTCGGTGCTGTCCCTGGCGGTGATGCGGATGGTGGCAAAGGCATCGTTGGCCGAGGCGGTCAGGTGCTTTGTTTTTCGCTTTTGAAGGTCAGGGGGCAGCTTGCCGCTGCCATTGGTTTTCAGTTCCTTCACCATATTCGGACGAAGCTGGGAAACCAGATCGAGGTAGTGCTTGGTTATAACGGTATTATAGCTGGCTCCATATACCGTATAACAGACCGCTACATAGCAGGCAAAGTGCAACAGGCCGTCATCCACATCCTCAGAACACAGATCCGGGGAAACGGTGCAGGGCGGGTAGACGGAAAAACGGTCCTCTTTTTCTCCAGCCTCAAAATATCTCTCTTGCACCTGGTGTTTGATGTATTGTCCCAATGTGTAGCAAATCTCGTTCCAGCCCGCCAGCTGCCGCATGGCATCGCATACAGCAACAGCATCCTCATAGGGAAATCCCTTCAGCGGCAGCCGGGAGAGATAACGTTCCAGCAGGTGGCTGGGGAGAAACGGTGTTCCGTTGTGGTTCCGCACCACTGTCGGGTAGGCGGAATGATTTTCGCGGGCAGTTCCCTCCAAAATGTCCTGGATGCACTGATCTGCGTGTTTCAGCACTTCGGGGTCCGTATCTGGTTTATGAATCAAGTAATAACGGCCATGTACGCCGTCGCATTTCGGTAAACTCATAGCAGGCCACCTCTTTGTTCCATGTTCTCCGTTACCGGAATGAAGATCTGCCGGTACCGCTCTTTCAGTTCTTCCGGAGCTGTTTCCACCACTTTCTGACCACTCTTGGCGCTGGCTTTGCCCCAGATCACATAGCAGACCGTTTCCCATGCGTATTGCAGCACTTCCTCCGGGCTGGCTTCTGTTTCCTGGGTGGGTTCCTCGTCCTCGTCGTCATCCTCGTCAGAGGAAAAACCGCTTGGGACGATCTCAGAAAGATGAACTTTTGCCTCCAGCAGAGCGTCCAGGCTTTCTGCGTTTGCCATCCATGCGGCATAGTCCTTGGAATATTTCATGTTCTGCATGGACAGCACACCCCGGACAAAAATAGGGACTGTATCAGAGGTAAAGCCGAACTGTTTCACATACTCCCGGAGGAATTTTTCCTGTAAGCGGGAGTGCTCATCATCACAGAGGTCAAGATAATCCCATATCAACTGCCGCCACTTTTTTTCCAGCATTCCCAGGGCGAATACGGCAAAACTGCCAGGGAGAGCACACTGCTCATCGCTGAGATTGGTGTACCGCTCATATTGCCGCATAGCAAGGCGGGCATACCGTTCCACCAGAGGATGAAGGGACGGATATTGAACGGCGCAGGCACAAAGCTGATTGATTCCCTTTTTGGGCAGTCCTGTGATGGGCAGATACCTCTTTTCCGGTCCTTTGAACTCCACCGTATAGCTGTGGGGAAAATCCTCCTGCGAAAGAAGCTCGCACAGGTAGTTCAGCACTTCGCCGTAACATTCCTCCGTGCTGTCCTTGGCCGTAATGCGGATGATGGCAAAGGCATCGTTGGCCGATGCCGTGAACTGCTCTGTTTTCCTCTTTTGAAGGTTGAGCGGAAGCCTGCCGGTCCCGTTTTCTTTCAGCTTTTTCACCATATCAGGCCGGACCTTCTCAACCAATCCTAAGAGATAATTGGTATCCAGATACTGAAAGTCCAAACCATATACCTTATAGCTCACCGCCACATAACAGGCAAAGCGCAGCAGCGGTTCAGGGACCTCCTCTGCACGGATGTCTGGTTTCAGCGAATACTCCCGATTCCAGGGATGGTCATCTTCACGACCTGTCACTACAAAATACTTCTCCTGTAGCTCCCGTTCCAACAGACCAAGTAAATGGTAGTCGATCTCACCCCACCGGCTCAGGCGGCGCAGGTTTTCGCTGAAGGCAATGGCCTTTTCCGCATCCAGGGTTTCGGCCCGCTGTACTTTGGCCCAGCCCATCATCAGATCGTGTACCTCAAAGGGTGCGCCTTCGCTGCTGACCACCACCGGAGGCCAGAGAGAATCGGGGCGGGTAATCCTGCCGTCCATGGCATCCTGAATGCACTGGTCAAAGAGCGGTTGCAGCTCCTCTCGTACATCGGGCGTCATCCAGTAACAGCGCCCATCTTCACTGTTGCGCTTTGGTAAATTCATCTCAGGCCACCTCTTTCCAAACAATAAAAAATGCCCTGCGCCGTACTGTCATAACAACAGACTGACACAGGGCATGAAAAGGCCGCATGGGAAACACCACATCCACCAGCGGATGTGGTTTCTTCTTTGGATAAAATCAATTTTGCATATTTGAACAGAGCAGTTGATGGCTGCCCCAATTTTTCTTCTTCCATAGCAAGACCTCTGATTACACGTTCCAAATGGGTAAACTTTCACTATTTTATTATAGCACACTAGCCATGTTCTTTGGAAGATGGATTTGCTTATCAGCCAGATTTGTGATATGGATTTTTCCTTTTCGTGTTCCTGTCCCAGCATACTCCAGCAGTTCTCTGGCGTTGCTTGCCGGATGCCATACATAAGCGATCAGGTAATTACTGCACTCCACCATATATTGGTTTGCGCGGATGATGGCAGCTCGATTGGGGACGGTTTGCAGATTTGGCGGATAAAACAGGGTGTCAAATCCCTCCGGCAGCTTCACCGCTTTGCGGACTGGATAATATGGAGTCATCAGTATCAGCGTAATTCTGGGGCGCCGCCTCTTGGATTGCGCCAGCACCCGAATCACCAGGCGGTCAAAGCTTCTACCACATTTCTTTTATATTTCGTCTTTTAATATACAACAAACAAAAAAGCAGAGATTCTACTGTAGAATCTCCGCCTCGATAATTATATTGACTTTTCCGGGGGAGGGGAAGTGAATTGGATGTCAGGCCCTCTCTGTGTTTTCGTATGGATAAAACAATGACTCACACATTTAAATGTGTGAGTCATTATTTTGGTGGAGATAAGCGGGATCGAACCGCTGACCTCTTGAATGCCATTCAAGCGCTCTCCCAGCTGAGCTATACCCCCATATTGCCAGAATCTCTCGATTCTACTGGATTTCCAGGCTGTTCAATTTTTTGACTTTGCTCTCCGTCGCAGGGGCACACATCTGGTTGCTTACTAATGCCCCATACTATTTTCAGACAACTGTCGTAAACAGCTTTTTTATATTAACATACTTTTATTCCCAATGCAAGAGGTTTTGACAAAAAATATTTTGAACTCGCTGGAACTATTCGAATTTTTGACAAGCCATTGCAATGATTTTCAAATAAACGGAGTGAAAAACAGCAGGGCATAGATTCCTGTTGGAATCTCAAGAAAATGGAATGATTTTTCCGACCGGATAAAGGTTTTCCTATAAAAAGACCGAGGCAGGTAGCAAATCGATAAAAGCGCTCGATGTGGTTACCTGCAACCGAAAATAGCTGCTTTTTCCGGGCCAGGCGCAGAAACTAGCGGTTTGAAAATCGAAGAGGAATCTGTTAAAATTGTCCCAATATCATTTTATTTTTATGAAAAAGAGGAGTAGAAAACCATGGTAGGTGCCGACTTTGGCATTGTAATAGGAATTGTTATCTGTGTGTTATTTTCTGGTTATTTTTCTGCATCGGAGACAGCATTCACTACATTGAACCGAATTCGTATGAAAACGGCGGCAGAGTCAGGGGATTCCCGTGCTGCGCTTACGCTTGCTGTTTCAGAGGATTATGATAAAATGTTGTCCACGATTCTGATCGGCAACAATATTGTAAATATTGCAAGTGCGTCCCTGTCGACGATTCTATTTACACGCATGTTAGGGGAAGCTGGCGTATCTCTGTCCACCGCGGTTATGACAGTGGTAGTTTTGATTTTTGGTGAGATCTCACCGAAAAGTTTGGCAAAAGAACACCCAGAGGCGTTTGCGCGTTTTAGTGCACCCTTTTTGAAGCTTTTGATGACCATCCTGACGCCGATTAATTTCATTTTTTCCCAGTGGAAAAAGTTGCTCAGTATGGTGTTTAAGAAGAAATCGGACAATCGAATGACGCAGGAGGAACTCAAAACCATCGTCGATGAGGCACAGAATGAGGGCGGTATTGACGAAGAAAAGGGAGAACTGATCCGCTCGGCGATTGAGTTCGATGATTTGACAGCCGACGATATTTTGACCCCTCGTGTTGATATTGTTGGCATTGATGAAGAATGCCCATTCCAGGAGATTTCGGATGTTTTCCTGAACAATACGTATTCCCGACTGCCGGTTTATTCGGATTCCATTGACAACATCATCGGTATGGTCCATGAAAAGGATTATTTCAGCGCGCAAAAGAATGGCGTTACGGATATCAAACAGGTGATGAAAAAGGTTCTTTATATCAGCCGGACTGTCAAGATCTCGGATTTGTTGCGTACTCTACAAAAATCAAAGTCGCATATGGCCATTGTGGTCGACGAATTCGGCGGTACAGAAGGGCTCGTTACCATGGAGGACATCATCGAGGAATTGGTGGGTGATATTTGGGATGAGCATGACGTCGTAATCGACTATTTTAAACAGGTTGATGATCATACGTATTTGGTCAATTGCAGTGCGGATTTGCACGATCTATTTGAGGAGTTCGACTTGGGCGATTCGGACGACTATGAGTCGTCCTCTGTTGGTGGCTGGGCAATGGAGTTGCTTGGAAAAATCCCAGCGGTAGGAGATACATTCGACTTTGAAGGGTGGCATATTACGGTCACCAAGGCGACAACCCATCATGCGACACAATTGACGATGGTTTCACCAGAAGAAACGACCGAGGATGAATAAAGTTTGGGACAATTAGCGCTTTTATCTTGGAGAATTTGTGCTATACTGAGAAAAAGCGTTCGGTTTGCAAACCTGCGTTCGGATTCGCTTGGGCAAGGGGTGAGTGTATGCAAGCGATGAGCCTTTCTGTCATTCTTCCGGTGAGGAATGTTGAACAGGAGATTTCTGGGATTTTGCGCTCTGTAGTCCGTCAGACGAATGGAATAGAAACGGAGTTTATTTTGGTGGATATGGGTTCGGACGATGGAACGCCTTTGGAATGTGTGCAGCTCATTAAAAATGAACGGCTACATGGCTTTGTGGTTCAAAATGGTGACAGTGATGTAGCAGCCGCTCTCAATACCGGTATTCAGAAGGCAAGTGGAACCTATATTTCCTTTGTTTTTGCCCGAAGATTGTATGCCGATTTTCTGAGGGGCTTTTTTGAAACCGCAGAACGCACAGGAGCGGATTTCGTATTTGGAAGCTCCTGTGAAGAGGACGCACGTTTGGCGGAGCGCCGTTCACTCAGCAAGGCTGTTCAGCAGCAGTCCGGCGTAGCATATATGAAGGAGGTCATCCGTGGAACGCTACAGATCGACCTCTCAGCGGTTCTCTTACGTCGAGATTTTCTGCGAGAGCAGGGATTGCGTTTCACAGAGGGCTGCCGGTATGGATATGCACAGGAATTTTTGTTCCTTTGCCTCTTGCATGCGCAAAATATTGTGCAGTCTCCGACGCTTTTAAAACGAAATTCGGTATTTGAGCTGAAACGTGGAAAAATGAAACCCATCGGCAAAGATATTTTTCAGGCTGTGGAGGCGCTTCAGCGGGTCGAATTCTTGTTGCAGACCAGTTTTAAACAAGAGTCTGAATTGGAAGTTCTGTTTACACAGGAGTTGCTTCCCCGTGCCGTGATGAACGGCGTGGATATTATGCTGCATGAGGGCAACGGGTATAATGCGGTGCGCGGTATATTGCGAGTTTTAGGGTACGATAAACTGCTTAGAGTTGGGCGGCGTACAGAAAAGAATCTCAAGCGCCGAATTCGTACATGGAACTTGATCCCCTGGATGTATAAGACGAAATGAAATAGTGCTGTGTAGATAAGCCTTTTCTGCACAGCCTTTTCTTGACAACGAATACTATGTAATATATAATATAATTTGATAGGAGGTATCGATTTGGACATACAATTGAAGAAGGGATTGTTGGAGGTCTGTGTTCTGGCGGTCATCGATCGTGAGGACTCCTACGGTTATCAGATTATGAAGGATCTCTCTGCCTGTGTGGAAATGTCAGAATCGACCTTGTACCCTATTTTGCGCCGTTTGGAGGCAGGGGGCTATCTGACGACCTATTCCATTGCACACAATGGACGTCTTCGCAAATATTATCGCACAACGGCACAGGGAAAGAGAAGGCTATATGATTTTTGGGATGAATGGAAGGAATTGGAGCGAATCCATGCCTTTGTTCAAAAGGCCGTATACGGAAGTGAAAATCTGAATCATCATGCGGGAGATCAAACGGACAAGGAGGAAACCATGCTGTGAAAAAGGAGACCTATTTCCAAAAACTGTACCAGCTCTTACGAGCGCTTCCAGATTGTGATCGGAATACAATTGTAGCATTTTATCAAGAAATCGTAGAAGATAAAATGGAGAGTGGGCTGTCAGAAGAAGAGGCTGTTGCCAGTCTAGGGGATGTCAATCAACTGGCACAAAAAATCTTGCTCGAAAATCCACAGCGGCGTCCTAGTTTAAAACCGATTTGGATTGCATTAGGGGTAGTCGTTGCAATACTGGTGGTATTGGGCGTGTGGACGGCGCTCGGAATAGTGACCTATCAAGAATTACGGACTAATTCCGTAGCAGAGCAGGTTTTACCCTCAAAAGGACATTCAGAATCTTTTTCTTCGATGTCTGAAGAAATATTGCAGGGGGATGAAAGAGAGACTTCATCGAAGAAGGATACCGTTGGAAAGCATATGGAAGAATACCGTGCGCCGGTACATGAAGTGGATGCGATGAAATTTGAAGCCGAAAACAAATCCATCACCTTTGAAGCTGCTGATACAGAAGAGATTGTGATTTCTTATGAGACGGATAGCACACAACTTTATACAGTGGGACAAAAAGGAAGCACGATCTATTTGGAAAATAAGGACCAGAGAGAGCAGGAACAGAAAAAGGGTACCTATCGTATTGTGGTGCAGCTTCCTACATCCTACTTGGGAGGGCTTGATGTAAAAATCGACAATGGGAAAATTGAGGCAAAGGATTTACAACAACTTACGTCATTTTCCTGTGAAACGCAAAACGCAACCATTGACTTCGACCATCTAGGCGTGGAGAACCTATGTACAAAAACGAGAAACGGGAAATTAATCCTTCGTGCGATACAGGCCGATCAACAGATTGAGCTTAGCACAAGCAACGGAGCCATCCACTTGGAAGACTGTATTTCCGAGGTGATGAACCTTGAATCGAAGAATGGATTCATTGCGTTACACGCTGTTCAAGCAACGCAGGCGATCCAGGCGGAAACCACCAATGGTGCGATTTCTTTGGAAGGACTGCAGTCGCCGGATATTCAGCTAAAAACCGTAAATGGGGAAGTTGCCGGAACGATCTATGGAAACCAGGAGGATTACCAAATTATCACGGAGCAGAGACTTGGGAAAAAGAACCTGGAGAATAAATCCACAGGGACCAAAAAGTTACAAGTAACCACCGATCTGGGCCGTATTCAGATCACTTTTGATACCAATAACGCATAAAAAGAGCAGAAGCCAGTTTTTTCTCAAACCGGCTTCTGCTTTATTTTGTCTTTATTCTTCTACTGGTTTTGCAGCAAGGAACAACTTATCGTTGGGGTCATTTTCAAAGAAATCATACATGGTCCAATTGTAGAAAAAGCGTTCCGCTGGGTAAACCCCATAGCCATCCTGGTTATGGTCGGTTGTATCGTATGGATCTGCCACAATGATGACATCGTCCGCGAGCGTTTCTGTCCCCATTGTGTCATAGCCGATGATTACTTGCCAGTGTCCACCCCAATCGTTCCACGCGATCATTACCGGAACGCCGTCCTTGAGGTAGTCTTGGATCATGGTCAAATCGATCTGTTCCAAGTCTTCGAAATCGTAGGTGGTTGTATATGTAAATCCACCAACACCATCAAAAATATCCATCGCCTGCCGCAATGTAGTAGCACTGGGCGTGTTATCCCGACGTAGTTCGGCCAGCGATGCTTCATTCCAATCGCCAAGTTTTCCGTAGTAGTTCAGGACCATCATTGCACTGGTAACGCCACAGCTCCATTCCGACGTTTGTTGGATCGTTTGGAATTTTGGAAGAATGGTTAAGGTGTCCGTGGAGGTCATGTTATAATAGTCATTGCTTGTAAAATAGGGGGAATTCTTTACATCCGCCTGCCGTTCCACGGAATCCGCTCCATCGTCAGGCGAAAGGTCGGCAGCATAAGCCATTTTCATTTCATCTGTAAAGTTCCCGGTGGAAGTCTCCGCTTCCATGCTGCTCTGAGAGCTGGTCTGGTTGGCATCCTTCGAGGATGGGTCTGTCCCCACAGGCGCGCCTGCCGTACTGCATCCTGTTAGTAAATTCATAGCCAATAGCAGGGAAAGCGCCAGAGTTACAGTTTTTTTCATTTCTCGATCTCCATTTCTACATTCAATTTTATGCCGTTTTTTGGCATAATGGGTTTAGTATAACGAGAGTAGGGGCCTGCGTCAAGAGCATTTTTGTTTATTTTTGACTTTTATAATTTTTCGGAATAAAAACATATTTTTTGTAAAAACAAGAGAGACCTTGCGAGAGTATGTACAATATGGTATAATGACACGAAAACCATACAACATGGGGAGGGCTAACCTTTTGGCAGAATTTTCCCAAAAACAATATATAGAGGATGTTGCACAGATTATGGCAATCCGTGCGCGTGGTCCCCAGCCAATGGCATTTGTACACACCTATGGTTGCCAGCAAAATGTGGCGGACGGCGAAAAAATCAAAGGCCAGTTGGAACAGATGGGATTTGATTTTACGGACGACGTCAATGAAGCGGATTTTATTCTGTTCAACACATGTGCAATTCGTGAACACGCCGAAGATCGTGTATTTGGAAATGTGGGCGCTTTGAAAAATATCAAACGCCGGCATCCGTCTGTTTTAATTGCCCTATGTGGATGCATGATGGAGCAGGAACATGTGGCAGAGCGCATTCGAAAGAGCTTTCCTTATGTGAATTTGGTATTTGGTACCCATGTGATTCATCGTTTCCCGGAACTGATGTTCCGGATGTTGACAGATGGGCGCCGTATCTTTGAGCGTGGCGACGACAGTGAAGATCAGCAGATTGTGGAAGGGTTGCCCATCCACCGCGACGGGAATATCCGCGCTTGGTGCACAGTGATGTATGGCTGTGACAATTTCTGTTCCTATTGCATTGTTCCATATGTGCGGGGAAGAGAGCGGAGCCGGTCTCCCCAGGCGATCTTGGAAGAGTTCACCGGGCTGGTTCGGTCCGGCTATAAGGACATTACACTGTTGGGGCAGAATGTAAATTCCTACGGCAAGCATCGGGAGGAAGGGGTTAACTTCTCTGCGTTGTTGCGTATGCTCGATGCTGTGGAGGGGGACTATCGCATTCGTTTTATGACATCCCATCCCAAGGATGCAACGCACGAGCTGATCGATACCATTGCCCAAGGGACGCACATCAGCCATCATTTGCATCTTCCGTTCCAGTCTGGCAACAACCGTGTTCTGCGGGAGATGAACCGCGGATATACGCGGGAAAAATATTTGGATCTGATTGCCTATGCAAAGAAACAGATCCCAGATCTATCGCTAACCTCCGATATTATTGTCGGGTTCCCCGGGGAAACCTATGCAGAGTTTCAAGACACGGTGGATCTGATTCGGCAGGTGGAGTTTACCTCTCTTTATACGTTCATCTATTCTCCTCGCGTCGGGACACGCGCTGCAAAAATGGACGATCCTATTCCTGCTGAGGAAAAAACCAGATGGTTTCAAGAACTCTGCGCGGAACAGGAACGGATTGCGGCAAGCCGTTGCGCGGCCACGGTGGGAACTATACAGCGGGTTTTGGTAGAAGAACAAAATGAAAAGACAGGGCTGTTGACCGGCAGGACGGACGGCAATGTTGTAGTGGACTTTCCCGGGGCCCCGTCGCTGATCGGGTCGTTTGCCGATGTTCGGGTAACTGCTGCACGCAATTGGATTTTGCGAGGGGAACTTGTATAGAGGGTTCGATCGGTTTTGAAACCGTTTTAGATAGAAATGAATGATTGATATTTAGAAACAGGAGAGATTTAACATGGATATGATTGAGTTAGCAAGAGAAATCGGCCGTCAGTTGCAGAAGGATGAGCGTTATTTGAATATGCGCGCGGTGAGCGCCCAGTGCGATAAAGATGAAGAGTTGCAGGAACTGATTGGGGAGTTTAACCTCAAGCGTATTGCGATCAGCAATGAGACACAGAGCGACACGCGCGATGATGAGAAATTACGGCGCTTGAATGGCGAGATGCGCCATATTTATGCGCGCATTATGCAAAATGAGAATATGACCGCTTACAATCGCGCCAAAGAGGAGATGGATCATCTTTTGCAGCGTATCAGTGCGATTATTAGCCAGAGTGCGGATGGAGAAGATCCAAACACAGCGGATTATGTGGAGTCCTGCGGTGGGAATTGTTCTGCTTGCGGCGGATGCCACTGATCCTGCCGGCGACAGAAGGACTTGAATTGAACCAAGAGACAAAGCTCCCGCCGGGTGAACCCCGGCGGGGATTGTTTCTTTTGTGAAGGAGGAAGGGCGCAAGCATGGCGAATTTATCCCCCATGATGCAGCAGTATTTTCAAATAAAAGAGCAATACCCCGACACGCTTCTGTTTTTCCGTCTGGGCGATTTTTATGAGATGTTCTTCGACGACGCAAAGCTTGCGTCCCGGGAACTGGAGTTGACACTCACCGGGCGCGATTGCGGGCAGGAAGAGCGCGCTCCCATGTGCGGCGTTCCATTCCACAGTGCGGAGACTTATATTGCGCGCCTGGTTGCCAAGGGGTATAAGGTGGCCATCTGTGAGCAGATGGAGGACCCTGCACTTGCAAAAGGGCTTGTTAAACGCGATATTGTGCGTGTCATTACGCCCGGTACCGTACTGGAGAGCAGTATGCTGGACGAGACGCGCAACAATTTTATTTGCTCGCTTTGTGCAGAAGGGGCGCAGGCGGGAGTTTGTTTTGCGGATATTTCTACCGGAGAGTTACATGCCACCACGCTGGCGGGCGAGGATTTGGAGGAACAACTCTTCAATGAACTTTCCCGCTATTCGCCGCGTGAGATTTTGGTGAATCCAGACACACTGGAATACAAGGCGCTTCCGGCTTTTATCAAGGAACGGCTGTCTGCCAGCTTAGAGTTGCTGGATGTGTCGGAATATGGGAAGGAAATATGTGAACCGCTTGTTTTGGAGCAATTCCAAAAGGAGACGTTGGATGCGTTAGGATTGGAGCAAAATCCGCTGGTAGTACGGGCAATCGGCGCTCTACTGCGTTATTTGAAGCGAACGCAACGAACAGGCTTGGAACGCATGACAGAGGTAGAACTCTACAGCGGCGCCCAATTCATGCGTTTGGATCTCAATGCCCGGCGGAATTTGGAACTGCTCGAAACCATGCGAAACAAGGAAAAGCGAGGGTCTTTGCTTTGGGTATTGGACAAAACCCGTACGGCAATGGGGAAGCGTCTGATTCGTTCCTGGATTGAGCAGCCGCTTCTCAGCCCCGCGCAGATCAGCCGCCGCTTAAATGCAGTAGAGGAGCTTTCTGGGGATGCAATTCTGCGGGATAACCTTTCAGAGCAGCTTACCGGTATTTATGATTTGGAACGCTTGATGTCCCGTATTGTGTACGGCTCTGCCAACGGGCGGGAATTGCGCTCGCTTGCCGCGACTGCGGCCAAGCTTCCGGGATTGAAACATCTCTTGATGGATAGAACATCTGCGATGCTGGCGGGAGTCCAGCAGGATCTGGACCCATTGGACGACGTATTGGATCTGATTGATCGCGCAATTGTCGAGGAACCGCCATTTACGATTCGAGAGGGTGGGATCATAAAGCCAGGGTATAGTGCAGAGTTGGATGAACTCAAAGGGGATATGAGCGACGGGAAGGGAATTATCGCTCAGATTGAAGCGAAGGAACGCGACCGCACAGGTATCCCAAAGCTGAAAGTGGGTTATAACCGTGTGTTTGGCTATTATATCGAGATCACCAATGCATATAAGGATCAGGCCCCTCCGGAGTACATACGCAAGCAGACTTTGACCAATTGTGAGCGCTATATTACGCCGGAACTCAAGGAGTTGGAAGGGCGGATTCTTGGCGCGCATGACCGCTCGGTTCAGCTGGAGCACCAGCTTTTTGATGAGGTCCGTAAAACGGTTGCCGCTCAATTGAACCGTATTCAAAAGACGGCACGGGCAGTTGCGCGTTTGGATGTTCTGCTCTCTTTTGCACAGGTGTCTGTGAACAATGGATATACACGTCCGGTAGTGGACCTCAATGGAAAGATTCTGCTAAAGGAAAGCCGTCACCCGGTGGTGGAGGCGTTGCTGGATGCGCCTTTTGTGCCGAATGATGTCCTGTTGGATAAAGGGGAAAACCGTGTAGCGATTATTACAGGCCCAAACATGGCGGGTAAATCGACCTATATGCGCCAGATTGCGCTGATTGTAGTAATGGCGCAGATTGGTTGTTTTGTTCCGGCCTCCTATGCAGAAGTTGGCATTGTAGATAGCATTTTTACGCGTGTGGGGGCATCGGACGATCTGGCTTCTGGGCAATCTACTTTCATGGTCGAAATGACCGAGGTGGCGGATATTGTAAAAAATGCGACCGACAGGAGTCTGTTGATTTTGGATGAAATCGGCCGGGGAACTTCTACCTACGATGGGATGAGCATTGCGCGCGCAGTTTTGGAGTATGCTGCGGACAAAAAGACACTGGGGGCAAAAACCCTCTTTGCCACACATTACCACGAGTTGACCGAATTGGAATCGCTGATTGAGGGAGTCAAAAACTACAACATCGCGGTTAAAAAGCGCGGGGACGACATCACATTTTTGCGCCGAATCGTGCGCGGCGGAGCGGATGACAGCTTTGGAATTGAGGTGGCAAAGTTGGCAGGCGTTCCGGAGAAGGTGGTCGCACGCGCGAAACAGATTTTAGCGGAGCTGGAACAGGGACAGCAGGTTTCTATGCCAAAGGCGCGTGGGAAAAAGCGCCAGGAAGAGGCAGAAGCGCAGTTAGCTCTGATTCCACCAAATGAAACAGAAGTGATGGGGCGTTTGCGGCAGTTGGATGTCAATACGTTGACGCCAATTGAATGCATGAACACCTTGTTTGAACTTTGTAGGCTTGCGAAATAGAGATAAAGGAGGTGCCGCATGGGCAAAATTAATGTATTGGACAAGCACGTGGCAGAGCTGATCGCTGCTGGCGAGGTAGTGGAGCGTCCCAGTTCTGTGATTAAGGAACTTGTAGAAAATGCAGTGGATGCTGGCGCCACCATTTTGACAGTGGAAATCAAAAACGGCGGCACCACTTTTATGCGTGTCACCGACAACGGCAGTGGAATCGTGCGGGAGGATGTGCCGGTCGCTTTCCTGCGCCATGCGACCAGTAAAGTAAAGGTTCAGGACGATTTGGAAAATATCGCTACGCTTGGTTTTCGGGGGGAAGCATTGGCGTCCATCGCGGCGGTGGCGCGGGTGGAATTGCTCACCCGCACCGCGGATGAGTTAGCCGGAACACGATATGTGATCTCGGGTGGAGAAGAAGAGTGTTGTGAAGATGCAGGGTGTGCACAGGGAACCACTTTTGTGGTGCGCGATCTCTTTTACAACACGCCCGCCCGCATGAAATTTTTAAAAAAAGATGTAACGGAGGCCAATGCGGTTGCAGCCGTAATGGATCGCCTTGCACTTTCGCATCCGGAGGTTTCTGTGCGCTTTATACGGGATGGGAAAGAGACGCTGCATACGCCGGGAGACGGCAAACTGAAGTCTGCCATCTATGCGGTATTCGGCAAAGAATTTACAGCTGGACTGATGCCTGTAGAGTATGACTATAATGGGATAGAGGTATCTGGATTTGTCAGTAAGCCTGCCAATGCCCGCCCCAATCGGAGCATGCAGCACTTTTTTCTGAATGGCCGCTATGTGAAGAGCAGGACGGCGATGGTAGCTTTGGAGGAGGCTTTTAAGGGGTCCCTCATGGTGGGGAAGGTGCCGGCGTGCGTTTTGCATTTGCGCATGGCCTATGGGTCCGTGGATGTCAATGTGCATCCAGCGAAGATCGAGGTGCGTTTTTTGAACGAGCGTCCCATTTTTGATGCAGTGTATCACGGCGTTAAAACCGCATTAAATCAATGGGATAGCCCAAATGTGATGAAACTAGAACGTCCAGCACCTGCTCCCTTCCCGAAAACAAGTACCGCAGAGCAGCTTCCTCTGCGGATGGTTGAGCCGGTGGCTCAAACGTCTACACCGCTGGAGCCGCTTGCGCGAGAGGCGGTCCATACGCCTAAACCGGTGGTTCCTGCCCCGAAGATCCAACCGGCGGAACCGCTTCCAGGGCTTTCGGTAAATGACAGTGGCGTCCCTTCAGGATTGACACGTACTTTTGGCGCAGACATGCGTTTTGTGGATGTTGCAGGACCGGAAGACGAAGAAACTACTGCTCTGAATACGCCTTCGCAGGAAAAAGGGGAGGCGTTAGAGGAGGAAAAAACACAGGAACCTGTACAGCCGGTGGTTCCGGCTGAGGAGCCTACTTCTAAGCAAAAGGTAGAACCCCTTCCTGCACGGCTGGTAGGAGAAGCTTTCGGAACATACATCCTTTTGGAACGCGGGGATGAATTGATTTTGATTGATAAGCATGCGGCACATGAACGGATGCTGTATGAGGAATTAAAGGCAAATCGGGGGACTGTCGCCCATCAGATGTTATTGCAGCCTGTAACCGTCACTCTGGAAAAAAATGAATACGCCGCGGTTCTGAATGCATTGGGGCTCTATGAGCAGGCAGGATTTGAGCTGGAGGACTTTGGAGCAGGTACCATATTGGTGCGCAGCGCCCCCTTGATTCTGGGGGGTGAAGGGGTGGCCGATGCCGTGATGGAGATGGCCGGCTACCTTGCGAATAGTAAAAATGACCTCACGACTGAGCGACTCGACTGGCTTTATCACAATGTCGCCTGCCGGGCGGCTGTCAAGGCGGGGGATGAGAGTCGGCCGGAAGAATTGCTCGCCTTGGCGGACCGATTGGAGCAAAATCCCCAGATTCGCTACTGCCCGCATGGACGCCCAGTTTCGATTCTACTCAAAAAACGCGATTTGGAAAAGCAATTCGGCCGGGTTTGACAAATTCTTTACCAGATGGAGTTATAATAGAAATGATCTCGAAAGCAGAAAAAGTGGATGCACAGATACCTGTGGCTGCTGTGGTGGGGCCTACGGCATCTGGAAAAAGTGGACTGGCAGTGGAACTGGCCCTTCGGTGTGAAGGGGAAGTCGTATCGGCGGACTCTATGCAGATTTATACGGGAATGTCGATCGGAACTGCCAAGCCGACGGTGGACGAGATGCGTGGAGTACCGCATCATCTGATTGACTTTGTGGCCCCCCAGGCGTCGTTCAGTGTGGCGGATTATGTGAAACTGGCGGCACAGTGTGTAGCAGATATTCATGCGCGCGGAAAGCTTCCCATACTGGCTGGAGGAACCGGGTTGTATGTCCGTTCTTTCCTACAAAACTTGCAATTCACAGAGGAAGACCGCGATGACGCCCTGCGCGCCTCTCTCAAAAAGCGTGCGGAAGAGGAAGGGACGCAGGCCTTGATGGACGAGCTACGGCGGATAGACCCGGAATCGGCAGCGCGCCTCCATCCGAATAATCTGGGAAGGGTGATTCGGGCACTCGAGATCTATTATACAACAGGTTCGACCATGACTCAGCAGATCGAGCGATCCCGCACGGAACCATCTCCTTATCATGTCTGTATGATCGGTTTGGACTTTCTCGACCGGGAAAATCTCTATGCGAGGATCAATGCGCGGGTTGATAAAATGATGGCAGATGGTTTGGAGGAGGAGGCCCGTCAGGTACTGGGGCAACGTGCTTCTACGGCACGACAAGCGATCGGCTATAAGGAGTGGGCGCCCTATTTTCAGGGGGAGATTTCCCGGGAGGAGGTTGCGGAGAACATCAAACGAGAGACACGCCGCTACGCCAAACGGCAGTTGACCTGGTTTCGCCGGGAGGAGAATATTCATTGGTTACACGTGGATGCATATCCCGACAGCTTGGCGCTCGTTTCGGCGGCACAGTCGATTTTGGACACATGGCGGTGTAAAGACTGACCGCCGGCGCTACAAAGGGGGATGTGAATGAACAATTCCATATTGAAGCGGCTGCTCTCTATTTTTATTGCGCTACTGCTGTTTTTCTATATCGGTTATCAGATCTACAGTGCCAATTACAGCACCGTGCGGACGGAAACTGCGCTGAGCAAAACAGAAGCGGATACCATCGAGACCACCGGAATTGCCATTCGGAAAGAAAGCCTGATTGAACAGCCGGCAAATGGCGTTTTGACATACGCTGTTGAAGACGGCGGCCATATTCACAAAGGCGGCACTGTCGCAGTCACCTATGCCAACGAAGCAGATGCCACAGCGCAGAGGCAGTTGCAGGAATTGGACAGCGAGATTGCAAGGCTGCAAAAGTTGAATACGCCCGGCGATACATATGCGGCGAATCCCGATTCTCTGAACAAGCAGATCAATCAGGAGTTGACGGACTTGCTCATTGCTTCCCGAAAGGAAGGGTTGAGCGACCTTTCGGAGTACCGAGAGGAATTCCTCTATCTGTTGAATGAAAAACAGATCGTTACAGAAAAGGTTACGGATTTCAATGCGCGGATCAGTACGCTCCAAGCGGAACGGCAGTCCATCGCTTCTACCCATGGTTCACAAACAGGGACGATTGCATCCCCGGACTCCGGGTACTTCATCAGCTATGTGGATGGGTATGAAGGCGTATTCGATTACGATCAGGTTGAGGACATCACACCGGATCAGATTCGTGAGATGGCTGCTATGCAGGTGACACCCTCGGCTTCGATTGGAAAGGTATGTGCAGACTTTAACTGGTATTTTGTCTGTATTGTAGATGCAGACACCGCGCTGAAATTTCAGGAGAAGGCAAATCAGACTCGGTATGAAGCCCGTTGTGTCACATTGACGTTCCCTTTTGCTTCGGCGGCTCCTCTCCCGGCAGAGGTCGTTAAGATCAATCAAAAGGATAAGGAATCCGAGGCCGCCGTGGTGATGCGCTGTAACAATATGAATGCATCTCTGGCCCGCCTACGCAATGAGACGGTGCAGATTGAAATTGAAGAGTACAGTGGCATCCGTGTCAGTCAAAAATCCGTGCATTTTGAAACAATTACCAAGGAGACGTATGATAAGGATGGCAATGTCAATGGAACCGTAACCAAGGAGGTCAAGGGCGTTTATGTGATGCACGGCAGCGAGATTCAGTTCTGTCAGATATTCCCCTTGTATAGCACCAATAGCTATGTGATCTGTGAAGCGCTGACAGAGGAAGAAGAAAAGACGCGGTCCTACGATCCTTTTGTGCAGGATGAAGCGGAAGGAGAAGAGGCGCAACAGGAGGATCCCATGGAGGGACTCTTTACGGATCGAACCGTGCAACTTTATGATGAAGTGGTTGTAGAAGGGACGGATTTGTACGATGGAAAAGTGGTCGAGTGATGAGCTGGCACAGCGTTGCCGCGCTCTGGAAGAGAACATGAAACGGATTCAGGCCGAAATCGCAGAAGCGGCCATCCGCTCGGGGCGCAGGCCAGAGGATATTACGCTCTTGGCCGCAACAAAGACGGTCCCGGTCGAGGTCATCAATTATGGAATTGAACGGGGCTTGGACCATATTGGAGAAAATCGTGTGCAGGAATTGTGCGATAAGTATGATGCTTTGGAGCGTGAAAAGACCGATGTGCAATTTATTGGGCATTTACAGACCAATAAAGTGAAATATTTGATCGGAAAGGTCAGCATGATTCAATCGGTAGATAGCATGAAATTGGCACAGGAGATTTCCCGGCTGAGTATACGGGGAAATCAGACGATGAATATTCTGATAGAGGTCAATATCGGGCGAGAGGAAAATAAGTCGGGGGTTTTGCCAGAGCATTTGGAGACGCTCATAAAAGAAATTTCCACTTTACCGGCCCTTCGAGTGCGCGGTTTGATGGCGATTCCGCCGGCAGATGCCGATTCTGTGGCGACACAGCACTATTTTTCAAAGATGTTCGAATATTTTATTGACACGAAACACAAAAAATTAGATAATGTTTCTATGGATGTTTTGTCCATGGGGATGTCTGCGGATTATGCACAGGCAATCCTGGCTGGCGCAAATATGGTGCGCGTTGGTTCAGCGCTCTTTGGCGCCCGGAATTATAACATCCGTTGAGAGGAAAAGCTCCTTTGGAGCGGCAAAAGGGTCTGCGCCGCAGGTTTGACCCGCTGATCTGTAAGGAGAGCAGAAGAATTTTAGGAGGCTTTGTATTATGGCAGGACTGGTACAGAAATTTAAAAATATGTGGAATCCGCCAGATGACGAGTACGATTATGACTACGATTACGACGAGACGGCACAGGAAGAGGAGAAACCCTTGGAGCACGAGACAATTTCAGAGCCGCGCGATAGTATTCGCCGTGCGCCTTCCAGTTCTACCGGGAATAAAGTGGTAAATATACATGCAACCGCCCAGTTGCAAGTGGTGCTGTTTAAGCCCGAACATTATGGGGAAGAGGTACGCGCCATTGCAGATGAGCTTTTGAAGCGCCATACGGTGGTGCTCAATCTGGAGAATACGGAAAAGAATATCTCTCGCCGTATCTTGGATTTTCTCAGTGGCGTGGCTTATGCTCAGAATGGAAAGATTAAGCCTGTGGCGACGCGTACCTTTATTATTACACCCTATAATGTCGATTTGACCGGCGACGACGTATTGGATGAGCTGGAAAACAACGGCGTATATTTCTAATGGACAAGCGTACAGGAATGGATGATGCCGTTTTAGAGGCCAAGCTCCGGGACGCTGTGCGAATCGCAGAGCGCGGCCGGGCGCATTTTGTCGGTTTTTTGGATGAACGTCAGGCGGGTGTGGCGCAGAGTTTCATGCGCCACACCGGCTTTTCCAATTTTTTGCTCTGGGGTGGATATCCAGAGGCAGAACGTGTCTTGTTTGGCGCCTTTCCGGATTATCAGGAAGCGTGTCCAGAGGATTTTCCGTTGGAAACTTTTACGGTTTCCTACCGGATGTGTGATTCTTTGACCCATCGTGATTTTTTGGGAGCGCTGCTTTCCAAGGGGGTCGTGCGTGAGACACTGGGGGACATCTTGGTGGAGCCTGGCCGTGCAGTTTTGTTCTCCCGTGCGGAGGTTGCCGAGTTCCTTTTACAACAGACCGATAAGATCGGCCGTGTGGGGGTTACGCTGTCACGAGGCGCGCAAGAACCACTGCCTGTGCCGCATACGTTTGCGCCATTTTCCGGTGTAGTGGCCTCTGCCCGGCTGGACTGTATTGTTGCGTTGGCCGCAGGTGTCAGCAGGGAAAAGGCGGCGGGGCTGGTTTCGGCTGGGGTGGTAATGCTCAATCACGAGGTAGTCACTTCGGTTTCCGCGCAGGTTACGGAAGAGGCAAAGTTGTCGATCCGGGGAAAAGGGCGGTATATTTTGGACCGAATCGGCCCCGTGACCAAAAAAGGACGGCTCAGTATTGCCGGCAGAAAATATATTTGATTGGGAGGCTTCCTATATGCTTACGCTCAACGACATCATCAATGTCAGTTTTCGAAAGTCACGGTTCTCCGGGTATAATACTGAGGACGTGGACAACTTCATCGACCAAGTAAAGGAGTCCTACGACGAACTGTTGAAGAAAAATATTGAACTCAAGGAAGAGATGGAGAAGCAGAATGCGGAGAAAGAGCAGCTTCTCAAGAAGTTAGAGGTTTTGGCAGGGAAGATCGAGGATTACCGGCAGGAAGAGGATGAAATAAAAAATGCCCTTGTGAGTGCGCAGAAGTTGGGGGATGCTTCCATCCGAGAAGCGCGCCATAAGGCGGAGATTATTGTGAAGGATGCTACCCTCAAAGCTGGCCATATCGCCAGTACGGCGGAAGAGAGTATTCAAGAGCAAAAGCGCGAGTTGGAGCGCTTGAAAAAAGAAGTTTCGGACTTCCGTGCACAGCTTTTGGAGACCTATAAAAAGCATTTAACCTTGATTGACGCAATTCCGACCTATAAGCCACAGCCGGAACAGGAAATTAAGCCGCAGCCGGTCAAGCAGACAGAGGAGCCGCCGGTGGCAGAAGAACCCACCATGGAGCTTCCAGCGGATTTTCATGTGACTATTGCGAATTTTGACGATGATCCGGACATCTCGCCGCAAGAATCCTTTTCACACGGCGACGATGGCCTGAATATACCGACGGATGTGTTTACGCCGGGCAAATAAAACCAAGGAGAGTAGAGACCAATGGATTATAAAAGCACGCTGAACCTTCCCAAGACCGACTTCCCGATGCAAGCTAGCTTGCCGAAACGGGAGCCGGAAATGCTGAAGACTTGGGAAGAAAAGCATATCTATGAAAAGGTGTTGGAGAAAAACGAGGGAAAACCGCTTTTTGTACTGCATGACGGCCCTCCTTATGCCAACGGCGACATTCATCTGGGGACTGCTTTAAATAAAACGCTCAAAGATATTATTGTCCGTTATCGCAATATGGCAGGTTACAAGGCGCCGTATGTGCCCGGTTGGGATACACATGGTCTGCCTACGGAACTCAAGGCGCGCAAAAAGGCGGGCGTTGAGAACTCCACGACCATTTCCGACGTAGAGCTACGGAAGCTCTGCCGCGAATTTGCCCTCGGGTATCTGGACGACCAGCGCAATGAATTTAAACGCTTGGGCGGCATCGGGGATTGGGCAAATCCATACATTACCCTGACACACGATTTTGAGGCGGAACAGATCAAGATTTTCGCAGAGATGGCGACACAGGGATATATCTATAAGGGGTTAAAGCCGGTCTACTGGTGCCCGGAATGTGAGACTGCCTTGGCAGAGGCTGAGATTGAATACGCCGAAGATCCCTGCAATTCGATTTATGTGAAATTCCGTGTGACAGATGACAAGGGGTTGTTTACAGAAAAAGGGGCAGATCTTTCCAAGACCTATTTTGTGATCTGGACCACGACCACTTGGACATTGCCCGGCAATGTGGCGATTTGCTTGGGACCGGAATTTGAGTATTCTCTGGTCAAATGGGAAGAGGAATATTATGTGATGGCTTCTGCGTTAATGGAAGGCGCGATGAAAGAAGCTGAAAAAACAGATTATGAAGTGATTGCTACGTTTAAGGGCAGCGATCTTGAATATATGAAGGCGCAACATCCATTTTTGGACCGCACCTCTTTGGTCATCTTAGGAGATCATGTCACTCTGGAAAGCGGTACCGGCTGTGTCCATACTGCGCCTGGACATGGCGTAGAAGACTTTGAAGTCTGCCGCGACCATTACCCGGAGCTGCCCGTTGTTGTCCCAGTGGACAGCCATGGAAAACTCACCGAAGAGGCGGGCCAGTTTGCCGGCTTGACCACCGAGGCGGCCAACAAGGTGATCGCCAAGCACTTGCAGGAAACTGGCGCAATGTTTGCGATGGAGCACATCATTCACCAATATCCGCATTGCTGGCGCTGCAAAAATCCGGTTTTGTTCCGGGCTACCGAGCAGTGGTTCTGTTCGGTGGATTCCTTTAAGAAACAGGCGGTTGAAGCCATCAATGAGGTGGAATGGATTCCAGGATGGGGAAAAGACCGCATCACATCCATGGTAATGGATCGCAAGGATTGGTGTATTTCCCGTCAGCGCCGGTGGGGTGTGCCGATTCCGATCTTCTATTGTAAGGAATGCGGCGAGCCGCTGATTGACAAGGACGTTATGCTGCATATTTCAGAGATCTTCCGGGACAAGGGTTCGGATGCATGGTATGCCATGGAAGAAAAGGACCTCCTGCCAGCGGGCGTGAAATGTCAGAAATGTGGCTGTACGGACTTCAAAAAAGAGCATGACATTATGGACGTCTGGTTTGACTCCGGCTCCACACATGCGGCTGTTTTGCAGCAGCGTCCGGAGCTCAAGTGGCCGGCGGACCTTTATTTGGAGGGGGCGGACCAGTACCGCGGTTGGTTCCAATCCTCTTTGTTGACCAGCGTGGCAACGCGCGGGACTGCACCGTATAAAGCGGTTGTCACCCACGGCTGGGTGGTGGACGGCGAAGGCCGTAAAATGAGTAAATCTTTGGGAAATGGTATTCTTCCGCAGGAAATCATCGACCAGTATGGCGCGGATATTCTGCGCCTGTGGGTGGCGTCTTCGGATTATCATGCGGACATTCGCATTTCCAAGGAAATCCTGAAACAACTTTCGGACGCTTATCGGAAGATTCGGAACACAGCGCGCTTTATCCTGGGCAATCTTTCGGACTTTGACCCGGACAAGGATCAGGTAGAGTTGGAACAGTTGCAGCCGCTTGATCGTTGGGCCTTGACAAAGCTGGATGCGTTGTCTGCAAAGTGTAAAGAAGCGTATGATACATATGAATTCCACAATGCCTACCACGCAATTCATAATTTCTGCGTAGTAGACATGTCGAACTTCTATCTGGATGTATTGAAAAATCGTCTCTATGTGGAAAAGCCGGACAGTCAGAGCCGCAGAGCCGCACAGACTGCAATGTATATCATTTTAGATGGTATGACGCGCCTGATTTCGCCCATTTTAGCATACACTTCGGATGAGATTTGGCAGGCTATGCCGCATGACAGCAAAGCAGATCGAGAATGTGTGCTGTTCAATGAGATGCCCCAGGCAACCGGTGTGGATGTGGACAATGCGTTCACCGCTCGTTGGGATCGTATCCATCAGCTGCGCGACGATGTAAAAAAAGCGCTGGAGTTGGCGCGCAAGAATAAAGTGATCGGCGCCTCCCTGGATGCAAAGGTTCAGCTGTTCTGTGAAGGCGAGCTGTATGATTTTGTAAAGTCGGTTGAGGATGAGTTGGCCGAGGTCTTTATTGTCTCTCAGATTGAGGTATCAAACAGCAGCGAGGGCGAATTTACGGGTGAAGAAGTTCCGGAACTTTCGGTCACAGTCAGCCATGCAGAGGGCGAAAAATGTGCCCGTTGTTGGAGTTTCAGCCACACGGTGGGGAGCGATCCTGCACATCTGGATGTGTGTGAACACTGTGCAGAGGCTTTGCGCTGATTCGCTGCGGCGATGTATGGAAGACCCGATACATGGGAGAATACAAGTATGGTTGGAAAGGGCGGGCGGAAGTTCGCCCTTTTTTCATCCGATCCGAAACCGCGCGAAGGCGCAAAGGAGGATTTACATTGGCAATTCTTTCTCTAGCCCTGGCGGTCGTGGCTGCTTTGGTGGATCAATTGATTAAGCGTTTAGTTGTGGTACAATTGAAGCCGGTGGGGAGTATGACTGCCATTCCAGGCCTTTTAGATTTTACTTATTTAGAGAATCGTGGTGCAGCATTTGGAATGTTGCAGGATCAGCGTTGGTTTTTTATTGTTACCACAGGTTTCATTACGATTCTATTGATTGCAGGTTTGTTTGTCTATAAAAAGCACAGTGCCTGCTCGATTGCAGCTTCTATCTTGATTATTGGCGGCGGTATTGGGAACCTGATCGACCGTATCTTTTTGGGCTATGTAGTCGATTATATTCATGTGTCATTTTTCCCGCCGATCTTTAATTTTGCAGATTGTTGTGTGACGGTGGGGACCGTTCTTTTGATGATACACATCCTGTTCTTCCTGGAACGGAAGAATGAAAAGCGGTTGGATAGCCATGAATAATCTGGAAATGCGCATGGGGGAGCCGCTTTGCGTTGTAGCGGAGTCTGAGGATGAAGGACTGCGTCTGGACAAATTCCTCTCCATTCGAATGGAGGAACTCACACGTTCAGCAGCGGAACGCCTCGCTGAGCAGGGAAAGGTTTCCTGTGAGGGAAAAATCTTGGGTAAAAAATACCGTCTGCATCGGGGTGATAAAATCGAAGTGATTTTGCCGGAACCGGTCGGATTGGATGTCTTACCGGAAGCGATCCCCTTGGATATTCGATATGAGGATGCCGATCTCTTGGTGGTCAATAAGCCGAAGGGAATGGTGGTACATCCGGCGGCTGGCCATGCAAATGGAACATTGGTCAATGCATTGCTGGCGCATTGTGGAGATTCCCTCTCTGGAATCAATGGGGTGATTCGCCCGGGGATCGTCCATCGCATTGACAAGGATACCAGTGGGTTATTGATCGTCGCCAAGAATGACTTCGCGCATCAACATTTGGCAGAACAGATTAAAGAGCATCACTTTACACGTGTGTATGAAGCGGTAGTCCATGGTAACCTCAAAGAGGATACCGGCACCGTGGATGCACCGATCGGCCGTCATCCCACGGATCGCAAGCGTATGGCGGTTACAGAAAAGAATGCTCGCAATGCCGTGACGCACTTTGAAGTTTTAGCGCGGTATAAGGGATTTACACATGTGCGGCTGAAATTGGAGACAGGGCGTACACATCAGATTCGTGTACACATGGCATACATTGGACATCCGGTGGCGGGTGACCCGGTGTACGGGCCCAAAAAGCCGGTTCCCAATCTTGACGGCCAATGCCTGCATGCGCGGGTCGTCGGCTTTATTCATCCGCGTACGGGAAACTATTTGGAAATCACAAGTGAACTGCCGCCCTATTTTATGACACTATTGGAAAAGTTAAGAAAACAGACCGCAGGGAGTGATGGGACTTGAACTTACAGGGAATCTTACTGGTGAGTGATCTGGATGGGACCTTAATTGGGGAAAACTTTGTAGTTCCCCAGCGCAATTTGGATGCCATTGCGCGTTTCCAGGAAGCGGGCGGGAGTTTTGCCATTGCCACAGGGCGTTCGATACGATCTGGTGCACGTTATGCAGCGCTTACCCATCCCAAAGGCCCTTGTATTTGCCTCAATGGGACGATTTTGTATGATTATCTTCAGGAGAGAATGCTCTGGAATTGTTCTTTGGAGCAGACGAGCGCCGCGGGATATATCCAGACACTGTACGACCAGTTTCCGACTGCGGGAATTGAATACTTTTGTCAGGAAACCATCCACATATTGCGCCGCAATGCCTACGTGACGGAACACCTCAACCATGAGCATGTTTCTTGGCAGGATGGGCCGCCGATGGATCCAACGCAGCCATGGTATAAAGCACTCTTTGCAGACGATGCGGATAAAAAAGATGCCATGGAAGCTTTTACCCACACATTTTTACATCCAGGGGTGCGGTTTGTGTCCTCCTCTGAGAATTATTTAGAGATGTTGCCAGAGCAGGCAAGCAAAGGGAAGGCACTGATGAGAGCGGCTGAATTCGCTGGTTTTTGTATGCAAAATGTCTATGCCATCGGTGATTACTACAACGATGTGGAATTGTTGGACGCTGCTGGTGTGGCGGTTGTGCCGGAAAACGCGCCGGACGACCTAAAGGAACGGGCGGATTTGGTAGTGGGGCACTGCTATCACGGGGCAGTTGCGGATTTGATTGAGGAGATTGAGCGGCAATACGGTTGAATCGGGAAGAGGTGACCCAGAAGTGGAAGAGGAAAAGCGGCAGACACGGGTTTTGATTGCCATAGCGTTGGTGTTTTGTGCGCTTTTGATCGGATACAATGCGTTTTATGTTCCGGATGCTTCTTTAGAAAGCTTTGTAGAAACCGACCAGCTTTCAGGGAATGGCGAGTATTCCATGGAAGCGGAGGAATCTTCTGAGAAAATCCATTTGAATACCGCTTCCCTGGAGGATTTGGATACGTTACAAGGTATTGGGCCGGCTCTGGCACAGCGAATCATCGATTATCGGGAAGAATATGGCGGCTTTTCCCGTGTCGAGGAACTAAAGGAAGTGAAAGGAATCGGAGAGGTTCTTTTTGAGCAGATTCGAGACAGTGTGACAGTGGAGCCGGCTGAATAAAAAGAGGGTGCCCCCAAACTACGAATCTTTGGATTCATAGGAAAGGGGCAATCTCTTTCTGTTTGAAAAAATATCTGGGTTTCTAAAAAAACGAGGGTATCCTTAGGCCGTGAAATGGCTTAAGGATACCCTCATTTCCGTTGTAGTTCTTTTGGCTATACTTTTCAAGTTTATTGAAAGAATTCGCAACTTACAAATTTTTGTATGGGATGCGATTCTCATGCTTAGAAAAATTTTAGACTTTAAAAGGGGATACAGTCGCTATCGTCGGTGCAATATTCATCGTCCAGCTCCTTTTCGTGCCTTTCAATATATAAAGCAGACGCTTTTTTTATAGTAGGTAAGGATTTCTGTACGGTATCCATGCAGCGGACCCATTTCCAAATCACCCAACCGCTTACCGCAGTGAGTAGAACCCCTAATGCAGCAGCTGTCATTCCGATTGCACCGAGAATCTTTAAAAACTTATGGTGTTTTTCCAAATCAAACAAGATGAAAACCTCCTCTGCGATCAGTCGCCAAAGCAGATGCCAATATCCCGTCCGGTCTGGATGACGTCGCAGTCCTTTGGAACGGTTTTGAGCTTGCCAGCGACCTCCGACAGCGGCACGGGGACAATCTGTCCATTTTGCAATGCGACCATGTTGCCATACTGCTTTTGTACAATCAGCTTTGCCGCTGCAGCGCCGAAACGTGTGGAAAGTACACGGTCATAGGGGCATGGACTGCCGCCGCGCTGAAAATGTCCGGGTACTGTTACACGGATTTCTTGCCCGGTCTTATCGCCAATCTCTTTGGCCAGACGGTAAGAAATCGAGGGGTATGCCATATTTGCGCGTACAGCTTTGAATTCCTTCTTGCTGAGTTTGGCTTCCTCCTTGGACATAACCCCTTCCGCTACAGCAAGAATGGAAAAACGCTTGCCAGATTCATTCCGCTGCCGGATGGTTTTGACCACACTGTCGATGTCGTACGGAATTTCTGGAAGGAGGATGACGTCGGCGCCGCCGGCGATTCCTGCATATAGGGTGAGCCAGCCGACTTTATGACCCATAATCTCCACAATGAATACACGCCCGTGTGAAGTAGCGGTGGTATGGATGCAGTCCAATACGTTTGCGGCAATATTCATGGCGCTGTAAAAGCCAAAGGTCATGTCGGTTCCCCAGACATCGTTGTCGATGGTTTTTGGAAGCGTCACAACATTCAGACCCTCTTCGCTGAGCAGATTGGCAGTCTTATGCGTGCCGTTGCCACCCAAAATGACCAAACAATCCAACTTCATTTTTTTATAGTTGTCTTTCATATTTTTGACCTTATCGCCGCTGTTCTCGTCAATGACGCGCATCAGCTTAAATGGCTGGCGGGAAGTGCCTAAAATTGTGCCGCCGAGCGTCAGGATGCCGGAGAAATTCTCCGGTTTCATGCGCTTGTAATTGCCTTCGATCAAGCCGCGGTAACCGTCGTTAATGCCATAGATTTCCACATTATCGCCAAACTCTTCATACAGCGCTTTTGCAACGCCGCGGATGGAGGCGTTGAGGCCCTGACAGTCTCCGCCGCTCGTCAAAATACCAATTCTTTTCATGAAAGCCACATCCTTTTTTACATCATTTTTTATTACGCCGAAATTCCGAAGGAAAAATGTCTTGCTGACATTGCAAATCCCAAGAGGAATAGCAGAGTACAAAGATTTTTCCATACCCTCCACAGAAAGAGGGATGCATTTTGTCTCCCGTTCAAGGGAAAAGGCTATCTTATTCTGCCGTACTGCGAATGGGCTTATACGGCTTGGAAGCATCCGGCACCTGCAAGGCCTTCACAGCCTTTTGTGCCATGGCAGAGAATTCTACTTGACAATTGTGGGACGTCTTTCCACGTCGATCAATATGTTCGTAGGTGGTATCGGAACGAAGCATCCGCGCGTTGAGGTTGTCGTTCCACATGGTCTCCAAAATGTCAAAAGCACGTTCTTTTAAATCCTCATCCTCAATGGGGAACACTAGCTCGACACGACGGTCTAAATTGCGGGGCATCCAGTCGGCGCTGCCCATATAAATTTTAGGATTCCCGGCATTTTCGAATTTAAAAATACGGCTGTGCTCTAAGAGCTGCCCCACGATGCTAATCACTGTAATGTTTTCGCTGATGCCCGGAAGCCCTGGCACCAAGCAACAAATCCCGCGCACAATTAGACGAATCGGAACATTGGCCTGGGAAGCCTGATAGAGCAATTCAATCATTTCCGGGTCCACCAGGGAGTTGACCTTGGCGGTAATCCCACAGGGAAGGCCGGCCAAAGAGTTGTCGATCTCTTTTTGAATCATCCGCACGAAGAATTCCCGCAAACCGTGGGGAGCAACTGCAAATTTGTTGTATTCCGGCGGAAGGGAATACCCGGTCAACACATTAAACAGGGAAGAGGCATCCCGCCCGAATGGTTCTTTGCAAGTGAAAACGCCGATGTCCGTGTAGATTTTAGCGGTTGAATCATTATAGTTTCCGGTAGCCATGTGGAGATACCGCCGGATTCCATCTTCGTCTCGGCGTACCACCAGAAGAATTTTGCAGTGTGTCTTTAAACCTGCCAAACCGTAGATGACATGGCAACCGGCTTCTTCCAATTTTTTCGCCCAAAGAATGTTGTTCTCCTCGTCAAAACGCGCTTTGAGCTCAACCAGGACGGTGACCTGTTTGCCATTTTCTGCGGCCCGGATCAATGCGGCAACAATCGGAGAGTGTCCGCTTACGCGGTAAAGCGTCTGTTTGATTGCCAACACATTTTCGTCTTCGGCCGCCTGCCGGACAAAATCCACTACACATTCAAAGCTTTCATAGGGATGATGCACCATGCGGTCCTTGTCACGAATGGCCTCAAACATGTCGTCATAACCCCAGAATGCTGCCGGCGGATAGACCGGTTTAATCGGTTTGAAGCAAAGCTGCTCGCATCCCGGAAGGTTTGCAAATTTTGAAAGGAAGGTCAAATCCAACGGACCGGGGACTTCGTAGATTTCACTCTTTTGGATTTCCAACATTTCGATTAAGAATTCTTTGGTTTCCTTGTCACAGCGCTGGAGCAGCTCCAGGCGCACAGGCTTGCCGCGCTTACGCCGCTTGATCGACTTTTTGATTTCGCTGAGAAGATCTTCCGCCTCCTCGTCGATCTCCAAATCGGAGTTACGGGTGATGCGGAAAGGACAGCTTGCTTGGATTTCGTTGAGTTCAAACAACGATTCCAGCTTATAGGTAATCACATCTTCGAGAAGAACGAACATGCGCCCTTCCGCGCAGGGGATTTCCAAGAAGCGAGAGAGGATGCTTGGAACCTGCACCACTGCAAAATAGGATTCCTCCGATTTTTTGCTTTTTAAGCGGACTGCCAAATTCAGGCTTTTATTTGCCAGGAAGGGAAAGGGACGGCTGCGGTCCACAGCCAGTGGCGTAAGCACAGGAAATAGGACTTTGTCAAAATAATCGGAGATGAAGGCGGTCTGTTTTTCGTTCATCTCGTCCGGCGTTACGAAGAGGATGCCATTCTTCTTGAGTGCAGGGACAATGGACCGATGCAGGCAGGAATACTGCCGCTCGGAGAAACCATAGATTTTTGTATTCAGTTGTGGCAACAGTTTTGCAGGCGTCAGCCCGGAAAAATCGGGCTTGTTATAGCCGGATTCCACCTGCTCTTTCACACCGGCCACACGCACCATGAAAAATTCGTCCAGATTGGAAGCAGTGATCGAGAGAAAGCGGATTCGCTCCATAACTGGATTTTCCTTTTCAAAGGCCTCTTCCAGGACACGGGCATTGAAATCCATCCAGCTCAATTCCCGATTGATAAAGGGAAGCCGCTGCTTATCCATTTTTTCATTTTTTTCGTTCATAAAACCACGCAGCCTTTTTTATAGTATTCACCCCTGCGTAACCAGGGGAAGATCGCTCAGATCATCGTGGACTTGATGGTCAATTCCGGCTTGATACCGAACACTTCCTTGAAGAAGGGGGCCGTCTGCTCAAATGCCCATTTTTCAAGATAGAGGTTTTCGTTGCTTTCTCCTGTAATCAACAGGCGGTCCTTATCCAGGCGCACTTTAATATCGTCGAGTTTTTGTTTCTGCGATTTGTCCAATGCATTTGCCAAGCGGAAAATCGCCACCAACTTGGAAATGACCAGCCTCGTAGATTCCCGAAGCCGAATGAACTCGAGTCCGTCATAATTGGGTACATCGTATTCGTTGTACCGTGCGATATATGCGATGATGCGCATTTCTTCGGCGGTCATTCCATAGAGATCGATATTCTTTAAGAGGTCAAAAGAGCTGGAAAGATGTTCCTTCGCGTTGACATAGTGACCGCAGTCGTGCATAATGGCGGCGAGCTCTAAAAGCAACCTCTTGCGCCGGTCCAGACCGTGCGTTCCTTTCATCTTGTCAAAAATCTTACATGCAAATTTACAGATGTTCTCTGTGTGACGTTCGTTGACATTGTAAATGCGGGCCATCGCCCTGGCACAGGAGAGGGCGTTGATGCGCACATGCTCTGCGTATTCATTTGCACTCTTGGGAATCAGCATTTGTTTCATGAGGGCAAACCAGAGGTCTACCTTTGGTGCAATGATATAATCCGCTTTGACAAACTGCATCAACCGGACATAGATAGCCAACGCCGAATAGAGCAGCTCGGCAACCTCTTCCTCAATGCCGAACCGGTCGCTGATTTTCTCCTTGGAAAGGGAACGGACCTCCTTGAACAGGTTTTTGATCTGTTTTGCTTTGATGATATACCGGCCATTTTCGGGTTCAATTCCGCAGATTTTGGCGATCAATTCGATCTCATTGCCGGTGAGCACCAAGCTTTCGAACCCCCCCTCCGGTTGGGGGAGGCGGATGCGTCCGATGATAGAATCCAGATATTCTTCAACTACGACGTAAAATGAGTCGGTTTCCTCCTGGATGCTTCCGAGCATGTCGTGAAGCTTTAACGCCCCCATAGGGACGTTCTGCGAAAAGACCATGTTCTGGCCGTCGAAGACGGACAGCCCAATGGTGCCCGCACCGATGTAAGAGATCAGCGCATTGCCAATCTTTTGCGGAGCCATCGTTCGCAGGCTGGCGAGAATTTCCGAATAGATCAGTGTCTTTTCCTGACCATCCTCTAAAATCTCAACCGTCATATCGTTTTGAATCTTCAGTTGATCCAAAACGTAGGCACTGTTTTTTGCCTCTCGCAGGGCTGTAGTAGCGACCACTTTATATTGATCTGTACCGTATTCTGCCATGATTTCGCTGTATCCCTGCAAAATACTGGAAAGCTCACGCAAGCTTTCAAAACTGATTTTTCCTCCGGTAAAGACTTCATGGCCCAGACAGAGGGGATACTGCAGGCGGTCAAGGCTGATGATCTCTCCTTTTCGGAGCTGGCAAATCCGCATTTTCAACAGATTGGAACCAATGTCGATCACAGCGGCAATTTTTCCGCCCTTCTTTTTGTTCATTTGTACACCACCTACTCATAGTTTCAAACATAGGAATATGCCATTCCGATGGAGAAGGATTGAACAGGAATGACGCCGTGGTATGCATAGAAGTTTCCGGCGTCTTGCTATGGTAATATGAAAAACTTATCGGTAATTTATAGTTAATTATACCAAATATTTGTCTGTTCAGCAATATAGGATTCCAAGTTTCTTCGCAAAGATCGGCCTCTTTAACAAGATTTTTAAAGAAATGCGGGATAGAAAATCCATTTTCTCCTGATTTTGGGAATGCTTTATGGTATAATGGATGCAAATGGAATGAAAGGAGCGAGTAATTTGCATTTTGGAAATAAGATTTTAAAATATCAAGATGAGATTTTTGCTGATTTGGCCCGTTTGATTGCGGTTCCTTCCGTGCGTGGGGAAGCGGAACCTGGAAAGCCTTTTGGAACTGCGCCGGCGCAGGCACTTCAGTGCATTTTAGAGATTGCGGAGAAATTGGGATTTCCGACTCGGAATGTCGGAAACTATGCTGGCCACGCAGAGTACGGAGAGGGCGAGGAGATCGCGGCAGTACTCTCCCATGTGGATGTAGTTCCGGCGGGCGATGGATGGGATACCGATCCCTTTACAATGACTAAGATCGGCAATCAGTACTTTGGCCGCGGTGTGGCGGATGATAAAGGGGCTGCTGTAGTATCCCTGTACTGCTTGAAGGTTTTACAGGATGAACAGGTAGTGACAAAGCGCCGTATCCGTACGATCTTTGGCGCCGGCGAGGAGACCGGGAGCGACGATCTGGAGCGCTATTTTGAGAAGGAACCTATGCCGGTGATGGGATTTACGCCGGATTCAGAATATGGAGTTTGTAACCGGGAAAAGGGCATTTTGCGCATGAATTTTTCTGCACCGAACGACTCGACGGTGTTAAAGAGTTTTACTGCCGGAACGGTGGTCAATGCGGTACCGGCCGGTGCATGTGCGGAAGTAGCGTGTACACGGGACGACCGGGAACGTTTGCGCGCTGCAATCGGGATTGTAGAGGGACGTTTTACAATGGAAGAGACGGATGAAGGGGCGCGTATTACTTCGGCAGGGACTGCTTCTCATGCGATGCAGCCACAAGAAGGGTTTAATGCCGCTACCCATTTGCTGGCATTGCTCTTTGAAGTGTTTACGCAGGAACAATTGGGCACTCTTCCGGCCTTCTTACAGAAACATATTGGGGTCGAATTGGATGGCTCGTCCATGGGGATTCAACAGCAGGATGCAGAATCCGGTCCCTTGACGCTGAATCTAGGGCTTGTGCATGCGGATGCGTCTTTGTGTACGGCTGCAATCGATATTCGTTATCCCGTGACAACGGATGGCGCTGCTCTGATTGAGACCATTCAAAAAACGGCACGCGCTGAGGATGTGTTCTCAGAAGAAGGCGGGCATATGAAACCGCTGTTTCTTCCGGAGGACCGTCCGTTTATTGCACTTTTACAAAATGCATATAAAGCATTTATGGGCGAACCTGCACCGCTTTATTCCACAGGCGGCGGGACCTATGCACGCGAACTTGGAGGGAAAGGCGTCGCCTTCGGCCCCTTTTTCCCGGATGAGCCGGACCGCCGGCTCCACAATACGAATGAAAACATTGACATCGACCGGTTTATGTTGCATGCACAGATCTGTTTAGAAGCAATGTACCACATGGCGGTGGATGACTGAAGGCCAAAGGGAGGCTTTTGATGGAACCCTATCGGATAGTAACCTTTGAAGAAATTTGGAAAAGTGAAGAAGTCAACGCTTATATCCAAAATGGAAACCAGAATCTCGGCGTCATTGGCTTTACAGAGCATGGTTTGGCCCATGCAAAGCGCAGTTCCGATGTAGCGAGGCAAATCTTGCAAAGCCTTGGTTACGATGACCGAACCTGTGAATTGGCGGCGATTGCCGGTTATATGCACGACATCGGCAATGTGGTCAATCGTTCCGATCACGCACAGAGCGGCGCCTTGATGGCGTTTACTATTTTAAACAAAATGCAGATGCATCCAGCGGAGATCGCCTTGGTAGTGGCTGCAATCGGCAATCACGATGAGGGGACGGCCTCCGCGGTGAATCCTATTGCGGCAGCGCTGATTCTCTCAGATAAAAGCGATGTACGGCGTTCGCGTGTACGTGACAAAGAGACCGTAGCTGCGGACATACATGACCGCGTCAATTATGCGGTAGAGAGATCTGAACTTGAAATCCATCTGGAAAATCGTACGGTGGTATTGAATATTGTCATTGATACAACCATCTGCCCCGTGATGGAGTACTTCGAAATTTTCCTGACACGTATGGTGCTCTGCCGAAAAGCGGCACAATTCTTGGATCTACAGTTTGAACTGATGATTAACGATACGCGCTTGCTATAAAGAGCGCATTCTTGTTAAATTCTGGAGAGGGTGTCCCAAAACTACGAATTTTTCGATTCATAGGAAAGGGGCGTCCTCTTTCTGTCTGGAAAAATATTTGAGTTTCTAAAAAACGGGGGTATCCTTGTTGCGCGGGAGGAAGGAGGGAAGAAACAATGCCCTATGAAATCCGCATATCGGTCAAGAAATTGGCGGAGTTTTTGTTGCAGAGCGGAAGCCTGGATAACCGCTTTGGTGGAGTTGACCGCGCCAGCGAAGGGGCGCGCATCCATCGCCGCTTGCAAAAAGAGGGTGGAGAGTCCTATCAGGCAGAGGTCTTTTTGTCCCAGCAGACGGAACGCAATGGCTTTCTTTACCGGGTGGAAGGACGTGCGGATGGGGTTATTACAAGTGCTGGAGGGATGACCATAGATGAGATTAAAACAACGGCGGCGCCGTTCTCCATGCTCACCGAGGACTTTAACCATGCCCATTGGGGCCAAGCCATGTGCTATGCTCATTTTTATTGCAAGCAGCAAGGGATAACACAAATTTCGGTTCAACTTACCTACTTTCAGGTGGATACAGAAGAAATTCGCCGGTTCCGGCGGTTATATACCGCTGAAGAGTTGGAAACGTTTTACCTACATTTGTTGGATCAATACGAGAAATGGGCGGTGATTCAGAGGGATTGGGGACGGATGCGCGATGCAACCATTCGTGCAATGCCGTTCCCTTTTGCTGAATACCGCTCTGGCCAACGAAAGCTGGCGGCTGCGGTTTATCGCACCATTGTGGCAAAGGGACGGCTTTTTTGTCAAGCTCCCACAGGGATTGGCAAAACGATTTCAACATTATTTCCAGCGGTGAAAGCGATGGGGGAGGGAAAAGCCGAGCGTATCTTTTATCTGACAGCGAAGACTGTCACTCGGAAAGCGGCCGAAGATGCGTTCTGCCAAATGCGTGAAAAGGGCCTGCATCTCAAAACCATCACCTTGACGGCAAAGGATTCCATTTGCTTTTTGGAAGAGCGAAATTGCAATCCGGACGCATGCCCCTACGCGGCTGGATACTATGATCGCATCAAACAAGCATTGTACGAATTGGTCCATGATGTCGAAGCGGTGTCCAGACAAGCAGTAGAGGACTGCGCAAAAAAATACTGCGTCTGTCCCTTTGAGCTCTCCTTGGATGCGGCTCTTTGGTGCGACGCGATTGTCGGCGATTACAACTATCTGTTTGATCCGGTGGTATATCTAAAACGTTTCTTTGGAGAATCCCCGGGGGAATACGTTTTTTTAGTGGATGAAGCACATAACCTGGTGGACCGTGCACGTGCAATGTATTCTGCAACTCTGTATAAAACGGCAGTTTTACAAGGAAGAAAGACGATCGGTAAAGAACAGCGCAGGCTGTACCGAGCACTCAGTTTGGTAAATGCAGAGATACTCACTTTAAGAAAGACTTGTGGAGAACAATCAACTTATACGCAGACGGAATTGCCTCAGGAGCTTTTGCATGCCCTAAATGGATTTGTTGGTTGTTGGGAGGAGTGGGCGGAGGAACACCGTTCGGTCCGGATAGACCCGCAACTTTTGCAACTTTATTTTGATATACGGTTTTTTCTACGGATTGCAGATCTCTATGATGACCATTTTGTCACCTATGTGACTGTAAACCGGCGAGAAGTGGTTGTCAAACTTCTCTGCTTAGATCCATCCCTTTTGCTGGACAAAGCGATGCAACGTGGGCGTTCGTCCATCCTGTTCTCTGCGACGCTTTCCCCTTTGGACTATTTTACTGCCATCTTGGGCGGCAACGAGGCGACAAAAAAGTATGCGCTACCCTCACCTTTTGATTCCACCAATCTGGGCCTTTTTGTTGCCGATTGGGTCAGTACCAAGTACCGGGATCGGGAGCGAAGTCTACGACCTGTAGCAGAATTATTAAAAGCCCTGTTGCAGGGGAAAAGGGGAAATTATTTGGCCTATTTTCCCTCCTATTCCTATATGAATGAGGTTTACCGCGTTTTTCGGGAGCTTTATCCGCAGGTAGACACCTTGCTCCAGACTTCTGGAATGACTGAGGAGGCAAGGGGAGAATTCTTGGAGCAGTTTGATGTGGCCCGCCCGCAAACTTTGCTGGGGTTCTGTGTATTGGGCGGAATTTATGCGGAAGGAATAGACCTGCGCGGAGAGCGGTTGATTGGTACGGCAATTGTCGGGGTGGGGTTGCCCCAAGTAAACGCAGAGCAAGAAATCTTGCGCACTTACTATGACCGGATAAATGGTGCAGGATTTCCCTTTGCCTATCAATATCCGGGGATGAATAAAGTCCTACAGGCAGCCGGCCGTGTCATCCGCAGTGAACAGGACCGCGGGATAGTTCTGCTGATCGACAGCCGTTTTTCAACTGCATCCTACCGCGAACTGTTCCCACTGCACTGGCAACATGCCCGTACGGTCCGATCGGTAAAAGAATTGGAACAGGTTGTAACCACATTCTGGCAGAGTTAAAATTTGAGAATCTTCCTACAGAAAGTTGCAATCTCTCCCTGCTTTTACTATAATATTACTGTTATTGTGGTTTTAAAGGGAAATGATGAAAGAGGTAGAACATGAAAGCAGTAGGGTTTGACAACGACAAGTATTTGCAGACACAATCGCAGCACATTTCGGAGCGCATTTCTATGTTTGATAACAAGCTGTACCTGGAAATGGGAGGGAAATTGTTTGATGACTTTCACGCTTCGCGTGTACTTCCTGGTTTTCAGCCGGACAGTAAGATGAAAATGCTTTTACATCTTTCCGATCAGGTGGAAATCATTATTGTCATCAATGCAGCAGATATTGAAAAAAGCAAAATGCGTGGAGACATCGGAATCACTTATGATGCAGATGTACTGCGCCTCATCGATGCATTTCGGGATATTGGCTTGTATGTGGGCAGCGTGGTGATCGCGCAATACGCGGGGCAGGCTGTGGCAGATGCATTTAAAAACCACCTGGAAAAGCTGGGAGTAAAGGTGTATTTGCATTATCCGATTGAAGGGTATCCTTCAAATATCGCTTACATAGTCAGCGATGAAGGCTTTGGAAAAAATGAGTATGTGGAAACCACGCGTCCGCTGGTGGTTGTGACTGCGCCGGGGCCGGGCAGCGGTAAAATGGCCACCTGCCTTTCTCAGCTTTACCATGAATATAAACATGGAATCAAAGCTGGATATGCAAAGTTCGAGACATTTCCCATTTGGAATCTTCCGCTGAAACATCCGGTGAATTTGGCGTACGAGGCGGCAACAGCAGATCTCAATGATGTCAACATGATCGATCCATTCCATTTGGAGGCATACGGTCAGACAACGGTCAATTATAACCGCGATGTGGAAGTGTTTCCGGTTTTAAATGCGATCTTAGAAAAGATTGCCGGGAGCAGCCCTTACAAGTCGCCGACGGATATGGGCGTCAATATGGTTGGGAATTGTATCTTTGACGATGAAGTTTGTCGGGAAGCATCCAAGCAGGAGATCATCCGCCGTTACTATCACGCTATGTGCGATCAGAGGCAAGGCCGTCTCTCTGAGGATGTGGTTTACAAACTGGAACTTGTAATGAATCAGGCGGGGGTCACTGTGGAGGATCGTCGGGTAGTGCGCCCTGCGTTGGAGCGTGCGGAACAAACCGGCATGCCTGCTGCGGCAATCGAACTGGAGAATGGGGAGATTATCACGGGAAAGACCTCCTCCCTGTTGGGCGCTTCTGCCGCGGTTTTGTTGAATGCGCTTAAACACCTAGGGGGGCTCAGCCACGCGATGCCGCTAATTTCTCCCATTGTGATTGAGCCTATCCAGAATTTAAAAACGAGACATTTGGGTAACCAAAACCCTCGCCTTCATACGGATGAAATCTTAGTTGCGCTTTCCATCTGTGCGGCTACGAATCCGGCCGCAGAGTTGGCTCTCCGTCAGTTGCCGAAGCTGCGTGGATGCGAGGCGCATTCGTCGGTCATCCTTTCCCAGGTCGATGAGACAACATTCCGGAAACTCGGTGTAAATCTGACCTGTGAGCCAAAATATCAAACCAAAAAGCTCTATCATAAATAATCACAGAGAAGAGGAAGGTTATGCAGATTGTTGTGATTGATGGACAGGGCGGTGGAATCGGGAAGAACCTGGTAGAGCGCCTTCGTGCAGAGTTGCCGGAGACACAGATTGTTGCAGTTGGTGCGAACTCTATTGCAACCTCTGCTATGCTTAAGGCGGGGGCGAATGTCGGCGCTACAGGGGAAAATGCGGTGCAGTACAATGTACGTACAGCCGATGTGGTTGCGGGACCCATTGGCATTCTGGTAGCGAATGCGATGTGGGGAGAGATCACCCCGGCAATGGCGGCGGCGGTTTCAGCTAGCCCAGCGCAGAAGGTGCTGATTCCTGTGGAACAATGTCGGGTGCATGTGGCAGGAGTCGTTGAAAAGGCATTATCCCGATACATTGAAGATGCAGTAGAGGTGATTCGTTCTTATCAGTCAACCCCCGCCGGTTAGTCTCAGAGGCTGAAGAAGCCCTATAGGGGCCTACTACCGCATCGCAAGACGCACAGAACTCGATTTCGATTGCATCACAGTTGTAAACAGGCAATCATCGTTTTAACGGAACCTCCGATCATCGAAAGATTGTTGTTAGCAGTTTGCTTCTCTTGATACGAAAGCTTTTTATGTGGCGCTTCCCACCCGCGCTGCCGGGGAGCTTAACGAATAAAAACCCGCTGGCATGCCAGCGGGTTTTCTTACATATTGAATTCATTCCCATGAACATCGACCCATTGAATCCGTTAAATCTTGGAATAACCATAGCTGTTGACAATGGCGTCGATCTTGCGCTTTTGTTGACAGTCCGGGCAATCTTTAAACGAGTATGTCTGATAGTTCGGCACATCCTCAGGCGTAAAAATCGTGTCAATGTGTACGCCACCCATCTCGGTGATCGCGCTGAAGATAGCGGAAATGCCAACGACATTGCCCCCGTAATATTTGATACACTCCAAAGAGCGATTGATGGTTTTGCCGGTAGTTGCCGATGCCACCAAAAGCAGGATGTTCTTCTGCCAGATCATCTGCTGAATATTGTCGCGGAAGATCATCTGTCCGTTGGTATTGAACTCCGGAGTGATGATGCTGATGTCGCTTTTGTCATTCATGGACATAATGCCGGATTTAGAGAGGTAATGTGCCAGGAAAGCGGCGATGACCTCGCAACCATCCATACAGACAATGGTATCGATCATGGTATTATTCTCATATTTCATCGCCATAGTTGCTGCAGCCTCATAGGCCATTGCGTGGCGGTGTTTAATGCTGGTCATATCGATATAATAGTTGATGTGCGAGTGATTTGTGGCAAAATGCCCTGGGATTACTTTAATCGAGATCTTACTATTTTTGGGGGATTTGATTTTAATCGCTCTGCTTTCCATAATTGCCTCCATTCTCCATTGCTGGAATCAATTTCAAGCCGCAGCCATCCGAAAGCCGGCCAATGCAGGCTGTTCATTTGCGTTGTTTGGATGTGTTACAAATACGAATTGCTGTGGATTTATCTATACTATACCATTTATTTATAAAAAACGCAATATATTTGAAAAATATATACAGAACATACAAATTTCCGTAACAATTTTTCCGCAATGCCTTGTATCGATCCTGATTTTTCGTTATATTAGTAAACAATGGATGGAATGCTATCTTGGAGGTGCACAGTGGAACTTTCGTTTGAATTATTATGGGAAAAATTCCTTGTTTGGCTCGAAGGAATATTGCCAAATGTCGTTGGCGCGATATTGATCTTTGTAGTTGGATGGTGGCTGAGCAATGTGATCATCCGCCTGATGAAGCGCGCAATGCTGCGTGTTCGAACAGAGGTTGGTATTATCACGTTTATTTGTTCTTTGGCAAATGCGGCGATAAAAATCATCATCAGTATCACCGCCTTGGCGCAACTGGGAGTGGAAGTTGGGTCCATCATAGCTGCCATCGGTGCGGCAGGTGTGACCGTAGGACTTGCACTTAAAGAAAATATGGCGAACGTTGCCAGCGGTGCGCAGATCATTTTTACAAAGCCTTTTACGGTTGGAGATTATTTACTACTGGACAATGTAGAGGGCGTTGTGGAACGGATTGAAATCATGTTTACCACCCTTCGGACCTTTGATAATAAAGAAATTGTCATTCCAAATTCCAAAGTTACGGTCAGTACCATTACAAATTATACGGCGATGAAAACGCGCCGCCTGGATTTGCACTACTCGATTAGTTATAACGATGACCTTGCAAAAGTAAAGGCGGTCCTGGGAGAACTGGTCGAAAAAAATCCGCTGGTAGAAAAGACGCCGGAACCATTGGTCGCTGTAGAAGAACATAAAGATAGCTGTATTCAGATGCTGGTGCGCGTATGGTGCAAGACCGATGATTACTGGCCACTGTATTATCAGATGCAGGAGGAAGTTAAGCTTGCTTTTGACCGTGCCGGTATTCATATTCCATTTCCGCAGATGGATGTGCATGTAGACCGGCCGGTTGACAAACTACAGAAATCTGTTTAAAATAAAGCACAGGATATAGGTGCTCCTTTGCGTAAAGGGGGCTGAAAAAGGGAAGCGGGTGTGATTCCCGCGCAAGTCCGTTGCTGTGAATACCGAGCACATTCCAAAATACCACTGGGAAACTGGGAAGGGGGAGTGTTGCGCAGACGTATGAGCCAGAATACCTGCCTATCGTCCTTCATGCGACTCCACGGTACTGGAGCGCGCGTGGCTGAAGGAACCCGAGGCGGGCGCAGAAGCTTCTTCTGGGCCTGTTATTCCGCCATTCACGCCATTCGGTAATGCGAGTTACTGAATGGCGTTTTTTATATCGCGGGAGGCTTTTATGAAGCTGGAAGAATACGTTTACCAGGATCAAAAACGCTTGCGGTGTGGGTATACCACGGGCAGTTGCGCAGCGGCAGCGGCAAAGGCTGCCGCACAAATGCTTCTTACAAACAAATGGGTAAACGAAGTGGAACTCTGTACGCCAAAAGGGATTCGGCTCTTATTGCCCATATGCCGTACACAGCGTTCGGAGGCATCCGTCTCCTGTGCAGTTCAAAAAGACAGCGGCGACGATCCCGATGTGACCGACGGCATTTTGGTGTTTGCAGAGGTTTCCCAGTTAGCAGAGGGGATTGTTATTGAAGGTGGGGAAGGTATTGGCCGTGTGACGCGGCCGGGCCTTGCCTGTGCCGTTGGAGAGGCTGCCATCAATCCTGGACCGCGCAACATGATCGCCAGTAGCTTACAGGAAGTCAGTATGGCATATGGCTATAGTGGCGGCTGGCATGTGATCCTGTCGGTTCCAGAGGGTAAACCCATTGCAGAGAGGACGTTTAATCCAAGATTGGGAATTGTGGGAGGAATCTCTATATTGGGGACCACAGGGATTGTGGAACCGATGAGCGAGCGCGCTTTGATCGAAACAATCCGCACAGAGTTGTGCCAGCTTCGTGCTTCCGGGGTACAGGTCGTTGTAGCTGTTCCGGGAAATTATGGAGAAACGTTTCTCCGAGAGCGCATGCAGCTTTCCTGCCGTACGGTGATCTGTAGCAATTATATCGGAGAGCTGTTGGATATGGCCGTGGAATTCCAATTTGAAGGCCTTTTGTTGGTTGGACATGCGGGAAAACTGGTTAAATTGGCTGGAGGCGTGATGAATACCCACTCACGCTATGCAGATGCCCGGATGGAGATCCTGACCGCACATGCGGCCCTTTGCGGCGCTTCCCGCAATTTGGCGAACCGTCTGATGGAGTGTGTCACAACGGATGAGGCATTTGATTTATTAAAGGATGCCTCCCTGTTACAGTCTGTCATGGACGGTTTGATGGAGAAAATTCAATTTCACATGAATGCCCGGGTCCATCGAAAGCTGATGGTTGGGGCGGTGTTATTTTCCAATGTATATGGTCTGTTAGGACGGACTACCGATGCGTCCATACTGTTGGGACGTTTGAAAGGAGAGAAGAGGGTCGAATGATTCATATCGTAGGGGCAGGGTCCGGTGCGGTGGATTTGATTACTGTGCGCGGCGCCCGCCTTTTGGGAGAAGCGGATACCGTCGTTTATGCTGGTTCTCTGGTCAATCCGGATATTCTCACGACCTACACAAAGCCGGACTGTGAGATTTATGACAGTGCTCGTATGACCTTGGAAGAGGTATTGCAGGTGCTCATCACTGCAGAGCGCGCAGGAAAAAACGTCGTACGGCTGCATACCGGTGATCCTTGTTTGTACGGTGCTATACGGGAACAGATGGATGCTTTGGATTCCGCTGGGGTGTCCTATGAAGTAGTGCCGGGGGTTAGCTCATTTTGTGGTGCAGCAGCAGCTTTGCAGGCAGAGTATACGCTTCCTGGGGTATCGCAGTCCGTTGTGATTACACGCATGGCGGGGAGAACTCCGGTTCCGGAGAAGGAGTCCATCTCCAGCTTTGCTTCACATGGAGCGACAATGGTTGTATTTCTCAGCACCTCCTATCTGGAAGCCCTGCGCACTCAGCTTTTGGAAGGTGGATATTCTGAGGAAACCCCTGCCGCAATTGTCTATAAAGCAACATGGCCGGATGAGAAGGTGGTTCACGGGACAGTGGGGATACTTCCGGAGATGGCTGCAAAAAATGGAATCACAAAGACAGCTTTGATTCTAATTGGCAACTTCCTCGGAAAGGCTTATGAACGCTCAAAGCTGTACGCACCGGATTTTTCCCACGGATACCGTACTGCCCAAAAGAAGGGTCCTTCCAATGCGGATTGAATGTGTGGCTTTTACTTCCAATGGCGTTCAATTGGGGCTCCGCTTGATTTCCTTTTTGCAGCAAGAAGGAAATTTATGCCGTCTCAGTGCACCTTTAAAATATGTGAAGAAAGATGTCGATCCGTTGGATTCCCTTGCCGAGTGGACCGCATCCGCTTTTGAAAAAGCGGATGCGCTCATCTTTATTGGGGCCTGTGGTATAGCGGTCCGAAGTATCGCTCCCTATTTAAAGAGCAAGTTTCACGATCCGGCAGTTGTTGCGATCGATGATTGCAACCGGTTTGCTGTGCCGTTGGTATCCGGCCATATAGGAGGAGCCAATTCCCTGGCAGAAAAAATTGCTTTTGCCGTCGGAGCGCAAGCTGTGGTAACAACCGCGACTGACCGGAATGGTGTATTTGCGGTGGATACATGGGCGGCCAAGCAGGATTTTTGCGTAATGCGCCCGGAAGCGGCGAAAGCTGTTTCAGCGGCACTTCTCAATAGAGATCCAGTCGGGTTATATTGCGATTTTCCCATAGAAGGAGAATTGCCCGCAGGAGTGGTAAAAAAGAGCAAAGGAGCTGTGGGAATTCGTATCGCACTCTCCTATGAAGCAAATTTTGAACAGACCTGTTGGCTGCTACCGCGAATCCTTACCCTGGGAATTGGATGTAAAAGAGGGACTTCGAGAGAGACCATTGAAAAGGCGGTCCGTTATTCTATGCAAGGTGAATCCCTTTATATGGAAAGTGTACGAAATGTTGCTTCGATCGACAAAAAAGGGGATGAAATCGGGATTTTTGAGTACTGTAAAGTAAATAGACTTTTCAGCCGTTTCTTTACGGCAGAACAACTTTTGCAGGTAAAAGGAGCCTTCACAAGCTCGGCGTTCGTACAGAATACAGTCGGCGTCGGCAATGTATGCGAACGAGCAGCCGTGCTGGCCAGCGGAGGAACTCTGCTGGTGCGAAAGACTGCATTCTCCGGGGTAACAGTCGCGGTGGCAGCGGCCCCACTGGTCGTTCGGTTTTGAAGAAATAGAGAGGACACAGAAAGAGGGGACAGATATGAAGCTCTATATTGTTGGAATCGGACCGGGGGAAGCGGCGCAGATGACGCAGCGGGCGCAAACGGCCTTGGATTGCAGTGAGGTGATTGTGGGATATACGGCTTATGTCGATTTGGTTCGGCCCTTTTTTCCGGATAAAACGTTCTTAACCACTTCAATGCGTGGGGAAGTGGAGCGCTGCGAGATGGCGGTAAAATATGCGCTTGAAGGCCGGACGGTTGCTCTAATTTGTAGCGGAGATGCGGGCGTTTATGGGATGGCCAGCCCTGCGCTCGAGGCTGCACAGAGGTTTCCTCAGCTGGACATCGAGGTAGTGCCGGGCGTGACCGCTGCATGCAGTGGGGCAGCGCTTCTGGGCGCCCCTCTTTCCCACGACTTTGCGGTCGTGAGTCTGAGCGATCTTTTAACCCCTTGGGCTTTGATCGAAAAGCGATTGGCCTGTGCAGCGGAAGCGGACTTTGTGCTCTGCCTATATAATCCTTCCAGTAAAAAGCGTGCAGACCATCTCTGCAGGGCCTGTGCGATTGTCCGGCAATTCCGTCCGGCAGAGACACCCGTGGGAGTGGTCCGTTCGATTGGCCGCGAAGGGGAATCCTGGACCGTGATGACGTTGGAGGAACTCCGGGATTATCAGGCGGATATGTTCACCACAGTATTTATTGGAAACTCCCAGACGCGTGTTATCAATGGACGTCTAGTGACGCCGCGTGGATATATACACCAGTAAGGAGGCAAAGCGATGGCGCAGATTTTGCTGTTTGCAGGAACGAGCGAGGGCAGACAGCTGGCCGAACATCTTTCTGCGTGCGGCGTTTCCCTTTTTGTCAGTGTGGCAACCGCGTATGGAGAATTGCTTTTAAACCATGCACATGCCTCGGTTCTCCAGGGCCGGATGGATCGAGAGGAGATGGTTTCGTTTTTACGTATGCATCCCGTCGATTGTGTCGTGGATGCAACGCACCCGTATGCTGTTTTGGCTACAGAAAACATCCTCGCCGCTTGCCAGGAGACCGGTACGGATTATTTTCGTCTACTGCGGGAGGAAGCCACACCAAAATGGCAGGGGGACTGCTTCTATGTTGCAACCGCACAAGAGGCGGCCGAGGCGCTCGCGGAATTACCGGGGAATGTTTTACTGACTACGGGGTCAAAAGAGCTTTCTGCGTTTGTGAATGTTCCGCATTATCAAGACCGGCTGTTTGTGCGGATGCTTCCAACAGAGGAGGCAATCTGCAAGGGAAATTCGCTCGGTTTTGCGCCGGGGCATTTGATCTGCATGCAGGGACCGTTTTCCGAGGAACTGAACCTTGCTTTGTTTCACCAATTTCAGATTCAGATCTTGGTGACAAAGGAATCTGGTAAAGCGGGCGGTTTTTGGGAAAAGCTCCGTGCAGCACAGAAGGCGGGCGTGCGTACAGTGGTGATTGGCCGCCCTCCACAAGTGTCCGGCGACTCTTATATGGAACTTTGGAAAAAGTTGTGCGTAAGATTTCATTTGTCTTAGGGAGGGACTGACATGGCAAAGACAATCTGGCTGGTGGGCATCGGAATGGGAAACCGGGACACCTTGACCATCGGCGCCTGGAACGTTCTAAAAAGCTGTGATTGTCTGATTGGCGCGCAGCGTATGTTGGATGCCTTTCCAGATCTCACCTGTGAAAAGTGGGCGGCAACCGTTCCGGAAAAAATAGCTGCTTTTGTAGAGGCTCATCCGGAGTTTCTATGTGTAGGCGTGGTACTCTCCGGGGATGTCGGCTTTTATAGCGGCGCCAAGAAACTGCGCAGCCTTTTTCAGAGCGTGGAAGTGCGGGAGTGCTGTGGTATCAGCACAGTGGCGTATCTTTGCGCCAAGTTGCATATCCCTTGGGATGATGCGTGTCTAGTGAGCGCGCATGGACAGGCGTGTAACTTACCGGGAGAAGTAAGAATCCATGAAAAGGTCTTTGCGTTGACCGGGGTGGTTTCCGTTCAAGATCTATGTAAAGAACTCCGCAGAGAAGGCTTGGGGCATGTAACCGTCTCGGTGGGAGAGTATTTATCTTACCCCGATGAGCGGATCTCCACCGGGTCTGCCCTCGAATTTGCAAATCGGTCGTTTGCACCTCTAAGTGCACTTTTGATTCAAAATCCTGCACCATTGTGTCCGGGCGGTTTCGGATTGCCCGATGATTGTTTTATTCGGGGAAATACGCCGATGACAAAATCGGAAGTACGATGTGTTTCGCTTTCTCGCTTGGGGCTGAATCGGGGGAGTACCGCTTGGGACGTCGGGGCAGGAACCGGGTCGGTATCCGTGGAGATGGCGTTGCAAGCGCCCTGTGGGGCGGTTTATGCGGTGGAGCGTGACGAAGATGCTTGCCGGTTAATCGAACAGAATCGCGAAAAATTTGGCCTATCCAATATGCGGGTTGTCTGCGGCACAGCGCCAGGGGTGCTACAAGATCTGCCTGCACCGGACAGTGTGTTCCTTGGCGGCAGCGGCGGAATGGTAGAGGAGATTCTACAATTGGCCCTGCAAAAGAATCCATATGTGCGGGTAGTAATCAATGCAATTACGTTGGAAACGGTTGCCGCGGCGACACAGGCCCTAAACACACTCGGTTTTGTGGATGTCATGATTTCGCAGATAGCGGTTTCCCGAGCAAAGCGCGCAGGAAAGGTTCATATGATGTTGGGGCAAAACCCAGTTTACATTCTCAGCGGACAGGGGGCGGGGACATGACGGTTTCTTTGCCGCGGGTTCTGCTGGCTGCACCATCCAGCGGTGCGGGAAAAACGACGGTGACTTGCGCGATTTTGCGTGCGCTGCACCGGCGTGGGAGGAAGCTTTCCGCTTTTAAATGTGGCCCGGATTATATTGATCCGATGTTTCATCGAGAGGTCCTTGGGGTACCATCCTACAATCTGGACCTTTTTTTGTTGGGACAAAGAACGGTCCGCCGGCTATTGATGGAAGACGCACAGGGGGCGGATTTGGCCCTGATGGAAGGGGTCATGGGATACTACGATGGAATTGGTCTTACGGAACGGGCCGGAAGTTACGATTTGGCCTGTGCAACTCGCTCGCCGGCTGTCTTGGTGTTGGACGGGCGTGGAGCAGCACAATCGTTGCTGGCCCAGATCAAGGGATTTCTTACATATCGCTCAGACAGCCGGATAGCCGGAGTTCTTTGGAATCGTTTATCTCCCAGCCAGTATCCCGCGCTTCATGAACGGGTGGAACAGGAATTTGGAATTCGATCCCTTGGGTATTTGCCGAAACTAGAGGCGGTTTCCTTAGAAAGCCGCCATTTGGGTTTGATAACAGCAGAAGAAGTACTCCAACTTCAGACAAAGCTGGACCTTTTGGCTGACCAAGCGGAATGTACGATCGATTTGGATGGTATTCAGTCTCTTGCAGAACGGGCCGAACCGCTACAAGAGGAGCCTTATACGCCTCCTGATAGGGGGGATTTCTGCCGTCCGCGCATTGCAGTGGCGCGTGATCGGGCCTTTTGTTTTTATTATGCAGATTCCTTGCGTTTGTTGGAGCATCTGGGGGCAGAACTTTGTTATTTCAGTCCACTGGTGGATTCCACGCTCCCCGTAGGGTGTAACGGTGTCCTGTTGGGCGGCGGTTATCCAGAACTCTATGGCGAGGACCTGGAGAAGAACCATTCGATAAGAGAAAATTTGTATACCTCCATACAGAAGGGAATGCCCTGTATTGCAGAATGTGGGGGCTTTCTCTACCTGCATCGGACCTTGGAGGATTCCTATGGAACCCCTCGCCGGATGGTGGGGACCATTTTGGCGGATGGGATACGGACCGAGAAGTTACAGCGGTTCGGTTATGCGACGTTGACCGCGCAAAGGGATAATCTTCTTTGTCGGGCCGGAGAGAAGCTTCCTGTCCATGAATTCCACTATTGGACCAGTACGGACAATGGGGATGGCTGCTTGGCGGAGAAGGCTTCCACAGGAAAGACCTGGCCTTGTATCCATGTATCGGAATCCCTGTTTGCGGGGTTCCCCCATTTCCATTTTGCATCGAATCCACGTTGGGCGCAGCATTTTCTGGAGAAGTGCGCGCAATTTGAGGGGGTATAAAACGGATGACCTTGGAAGAAACCATTTGCCAAATCCATCCCGCAGACCGGGCAACGGAGGAACGTGCCTGGCAACGGTGGGATTGTATTGCCAAACCGTTGCGCGGATTGGGCTTGCTGGAAGAGGCGATTGCACGGATTGCAGGGATGACCCGTACGGTAGAGGTGGATCTCAGCCGCCGTGCAGTGGTTGTATTCTGTGCAGACAACGGTGTTGTAGAGGAGAGGGTCACACAGACGGGGCAGGAGGTGACCGCAGTTGTGACGGAAAACCTCTCCAAAGGGGATACCAGTGTTTGTAAGATGGCGAGGGTCGCTCATGCAGAGGTTTTCCCCGTGGATATTGGTGTTGCGAGGGAAGTTTCAGGAGAACGAATCATCCGGCGAAAAATTGCCTATGGAACGAAGAATATGACAAAAGGTCCGGCAATGACTAAGGAAGAAGCGGTACGGGCCTTGGAGGTTGGTATCGAGCTGGCGCAGAGTTTGAAACAACAGGGTTATCGAATCCTTGCGACAGGGGAGATGGGAATCGGCAACACAACCACCAGCAGTGCTGTGGCCTCGGTCCTGCTTGGTTTGCCCCCGGAAAAGGTTGCCGGTCGTGGCGCGGGCCTTTCATCAGCCGGTTTGGAGCGCAAACGAGAGGCCATTCGCCGCGCCATCGCGAGGAATTCACCGGACCCAATAGATGCCCTCGATGTTTTGCAAAAGGTAGGCGGGCTGGATCTAGCCGGGATGGCCGGAACGTTTTTGGGGGCAGCCGCGGTGCGAATGCCCGTGCTGATCGATGGCTTTATTTCAGCCTCTGCGGCTTTACTCGCTGCTCGCATCTGTCCAGCGGCAAGGGAGTACATGGTGGCCAGTCACGTGTCCGGGGAACCGGCTGCCCATTGGATTCTTCAGGAGTTGGAGCTGAAACCCTTTTTGACGGCGGACATGACCTTAGGGGAGGGAACCGGCGCAGTGGCGGCGTTACCACTTCTGGATATGGCCTGTGCGGTTTACGGCAGCATGCGGACATTTGAACAAATTTCCATAGAACCCTACCGGCCGCTGCACTGAGGAGGGGGATTCGGTGGTTACTTTGATTATCGGAGGAGCGGCGAGCGGAAAGTCTGCCTATGCGGAGGAACTGGCGATGCAGTCCCCCGGAGTTCCGCGCCTCTATGTCGCAACTATGTTGGCGCAGGACGCGGAAAGCCGGGCGCGAGTGAAACGGCATCGCGCCCTTCGCAGGGGCAAGGGCTTTTTTACAGTGGAATGCCCTCTAGCGTTGGAAAAGCTGGTTGTTCCAACGGGGGCGGCTGTGCTGTTGGAATGTCTTTCAAACCTTTTGGCAAATGAGTGCTATTGCCCAGAGGGAGCAGGGGAACATGCCGAGGCCTCTATCCTACGGGGGATGGACCGGCTTTTTACGACCGCGGCGGATGTCATTGTAGTCTCGAATGCGATTTTTTCCGATGGAATCCAATATGATTCTTCCACGCAGGGCTACCTTGCGCAATTGGGCTGCCTAAATGAGGCGTTAGCCAACAGGGCGGATCGTGTAGTCGAAGTTGTCTGTGGAATTCCAATTGTGCAGAAAGGGAGGGGCATTTCATGCGTTTAATACATTCTTGCCTGATTGCTTTTTCTATGTATTCGCGCATTCCTATGCCAAGAACCGAATGGAAAAAAGAGGATATGCGTTATGTGATGTGTTTCTTCCCTCTGGTTGGCTTGGTGATCGGTCTAGTGCTTTGTGGATGGGGCTGGCTGGCTGGCTATCTGCGAATCGGGGCTGGCCTTTTTGCCGGCGGAATGACCGTTCTCCCCGTCTTGCTGACGGGGGGGATCCATTTGGACGGATTTTGTGATACTTTGGATGCATTGGGGTCCCGTCAATCGATGGAACGCAAATTGGAGATTTTGAAGGATTCCAATTGCGGCGCTTTTGCAGTGATCGGCTGTTGCCTTTTTTTCCTTATCACCTTTTGTTTGTGGACGGAATGGAAACCGGATAGAACGACCCTGTGCCTGTTGGCGTTAGGTTTTGTATGGTCCAGGGCATTGAGCGGCCTTTCCGTTGTACAATTCCCTTGTGCCAAAACCAGTGGATTGTTGGCGATGTTTTCCAATGCGGCGGCAAAACAGCGGACTGCATGGATTTTGATGGGATACCTGTTTCTGTTCGGGGGGCTGATGCTTCTGCTTCAACCCGTTGTGGGAGGTGCGGTCCTTGGAACGTCTCTGGGAATGTTTGGCTTCTATTACCATGTTTCCCGCAAGGAATTCGGAGGAATAACCGGGGATTTGGCGGGATGGTTTTTGCAACTATGCGAGCTAGTCGAGCTGGCAGCGGTAGTACTTGTACAAAAATGGATTTGAAAGGATGCGAACGGCATGCGATTAATCATTGGCGGAGCTCATCAGGGGAAACTGCGGTGGATTTTACAGCAGACCGGTTATACAGAATCCGATGTAGCTGTTTCCTTGGATGAGGCGCGCCATCTTCCCATCCTCAATTCCTTACATCAGCTTGTCCGGGATCTACTGGAAAAAGGAATCTCGCCGCAGGCAGAGATCGAGGCTCTTTTGCGCGACCATTCGGAATTGATTGTCCTCTGTGATGAGATCGGGTGCGGAGTAGTTCCAATGGATGCTTTTGAGCGGTCTTGGCGGGAAGAGACAGGGCGAATTTGCTGCTGGCTGGCGGAACGCGCCGTACGTGTGGACCGCGTCTTTTGCGGAATTGCTACCTGTATCAAGCGGGAGGTGGAGACATGACTGAGGTGTTGTTTTTGTTGCCTCTGCCTTTGGGGTTCCTGTTGGATCTCTGTTTTGGAGATCCACATTGGATGCCGCATCCTGTACGTGCGATTGGGTGGCTCATAACCCATTTGGAAAAGTTTCTACGGACGGTCTTTCCCAAAACGCCGCAGGGAGAACGAATAGCGGGAATATTTTTGGCGGTTGGAGTACCTCTTATATCCTGTGGAGTGGGCTGTTTGCTCTTATGGGGGGCCTATCTGTTGCATCCTGGCCTCTGGCTTGCGCTGGAAACGCTCTTATGCTATCAGATGCTGGCGGCAAAGGCGCTTCGGGTAGAAAGCGGCAAGGTCTATGACCGTTTGTGTGCCCACGACTTAGCGGGAGCACGACATGCCGTTTCGATGATTGTAGGGAGGGATACACAGGCGCTAACAGAGGAAGGGGTGACAAAAGCAGCGGTTGAGACAGTGGCGGAAAACACATCGGATGGCGAGATTGCTCCTCTTTTGTTTTTGGCCTTGGGGGGCGCGCCGCTGGGATTGTTTTATAAAGCGGTCAATACCATGGATTCTATGGTTGGATATAAAAACGACACGTATCTCTATTTTGGATGGGCAGCGGCCAAGTTGGATGATGTGCTTAATTGGATTCCCGCGCGTTTATCGGCCTGGCTGATGATTGTGTCCGCTTTTTTTCTCGGCCTGGATGTACGAAATGCGGTCCGCATTTATAAAAGGGATTGCCGCAAGCACGCCAGCCCGAATAGTGCCCATACAGAGGCGGCTTGTGCCGGAGCGCTGCGCGTGGAACTGGCTGGCGATGCCTATTATTTTGGAAAACTGTATAAAAAACCGGCCATCGGTGATCGGTTGCGTCCGATTTGCTCGGAGGACATTCGGCGGGCAAATCGGATGCTTTATGCCTCATCCGTTTTGGCCTTGGCAATCGGTATGGGAATCCGCATAGGACTCGGTGGGCTGGGAGGTTGGATATGAATATCGTACACGGCGGGGACATCTACTCCGTCCGCCAGAAAGTGGGAGAAGAACCGCTTGACTTTTCTGCAAACATCAACCCTTTGGGAATGCCGCCGAAGGCCGTTCGGGCGGCGATGGATGCGATGCAGCAGTGTACGCATTATCCAGATCCTCTTTGCAGGGACTTGCGTAAGGCGCTTTCCCAGTATGAAGGGATTCCTGAAGGACAGATCGTCTGTGGGAATGGGGCCGCAGATCTCATTTTTCGAATTGTGACAGCTTTTAATCCGCAAAAGGCGCTACTTTTGGCGCCTACATTTGCAGAATATGAGCAAGCTCTCCGCGCGGGAAATTGTTCCATAGCGTTTTTTCCGTTGCAAGAAGAAGAGCAATTTGTTTTAAACAATACGTTTTTGCAGAGTTTGACGCCTGACATCGATCTACTGTTTCTCTGTAATCCCAACAATCCAACAGGACGTACAATCCCCCAAAGATTGCTGGATTCCATTTGGAGGCGCTGTGATGAATTGGGAATTCTTTTGGTTGTAGATGAATGCTTCAATGACTTTTTGGAATACCCAGAACAGCATACTCTCAAAGGAGCCGTCCGAGAAGGGGGAACTCTGATTTTGCTCAAAGCGTTTACAAAGAGTTTCGCTATGCCCGGATTGCGCTTGGGATATTGTTTGTGCGGTGACAGCCAGTTGGCAGAGCAGCTTTTTTCCAGTGGACAACCTTGGGGCGTATCCATTCCAGCACAGGCGGCAGGGATCGCAGCCTTGCAGGAAACAGGATATTTGGAACGGACGCGTTCTATGATCTGCAGGGAACGACAATGGCTTTCCCAACAGCTTGCCGCACGAGGATTGCAGGTGTTTCCAGGGGAGGCCAATTATCTGCTCTTTCGAACGAAAGGAGAATTGCCGTTACAGCAGCGTATGGAGCGGCGGGGAGTACTTCTCCGTCCCTGCGGCAATTATCGGGGGCTGGACAACCGTTTTTATCGAATTGCAGTGCGCAGCCGTGAGGAAAATGGGCGGCTGCTTACCGCACTGACAGGTGCTTTGGAGGAATAGAGATGGCAAAAGCGATTATGGTACAGGGGACCATGTCCAATGCGGGAAAGAGCTTTTTAGTGGCGGGGTTATGCCGGATTTTCCGGCAGGACGGCTACCGGGTAGCACCTTTTAAATCACAGAACATGGCGCTCAATTCCTATATTACAACCGAGGGGTTGGAGATGGGACGGGCGCAGGTGATGCAAGCGGAAGCGGCCGGCATAGAACCAAGCGTGCGGATGAATCCCATTCTACTCAAGCCCACGAATGATACGGGCTCCCAAGTGATTGTCAACGGCGTACCCATTGGCAATATGGATGCATCGGCCTATTACCAATACAAAAGGCAGTTGGTTCGGCCCATCCTGGATGCCTACCATTCTCTGGAAAAAGAAAACGATATTATCGTATTGGAAGGGGCGGGCAGCCCTGCGGAGATCAACCTCAAACAGGAGGACATTGTCAACATGGGGATGGCAAAACTGGCGCATGCCCCCGTCCTTTTGGCAGGGGATATTGACCGTGGCGGCGTTTTTGCTTCTTTATATGGAACGATGGCACTGCTGGAAGAATCGGAGCGCGCAATGGTCAAGGGAATGGTTATCAATAAGTTCCGCGGCGATGTAGAATTATTAAAACCTGGTCTCCGGATGCTGGAGGAAAAAACTCATGTGCCATTTGTAGGGGTGGTTCCCTACCTCTCTGTTGAACTGGATGATGAGGATAGCCTGTCGGAATCCTTATCCCGTACGCCGCGCGAAGGATTGTTGGATTTGGCAGTCATCCGTTGGCCCAAAGTTTCCAATTTTACCGATTTTCAGCCGCTGGCACGGGTTCCCGGCGTCACCTTGCGGTATGTGGGGCGGCCGGAGCAGTTTGGAAAGCCCGATCTTGTGTTGTTGCCCGGAACAAAGAATGTAATGGGCGATCTTGCTTGGATGCGAGACAATGGCTTGGAGGCGTGCATCCAGCGATATGCCGCGGAGGGTGGCCCTGTGTTGGGAATCTGTGGGGGCTATCAGATGCTTGGGATGACCATACGTGACCCAGAAGGGGTGGAGGGCGGTGGCGCCATGGAAGGCATGGGGCTGTTGCCGGTGGATACTGTATATGCTACAGAAAAGGTGCGGACTCGTGTTCGGGGGATGGTTCAACCCGTGGAAGGCGCTTTGAGAGAGCTAGCGGGGGTACCATTTATCGGATATGAGATTCATATGGGGCGCACTATCCGCCGGGATGGTATTTCCCCTTTTGCGGTTCTTACCGAGTTAAATGGCATGGAGAAAGAGGACGGTGCGGTATTCGGCAATATTTACGGTACATATGCGCACGGCTTTTTTGATGCAGAGTCGGCCAGCGCCTTGATACGGATTCTGCTCCGCCGAAAGGGAATCAAGGGGGATATTTTGCAATCAATCGATCTACATGCTTTTAAAGAGCAACAGTATAACCTCCTGGCGGATGCACTGCGAGAACATTTGGATATGAATCGAATCTACTCTATTTTGGAACAGGGTCTGTCGGAAGGAGGGCGAGCAGATGTTTGAGACGGTTTTACCAGAAGAAATCGAAAAGCGCAGTTTTTCGATCATAGAGAAGGAGCTGGGTACACGGCGCCTTGATCCAGAGCAAGCCCCGGTCATCAAACGAGTGATCCATACTACAGCGGACTTCGACTATGTAGATAATCTGTGTTTTTCGCCGGATGCGGTACAAAAGGGCGTCGAAGCTTTACAGAAAGGCGCCTATATTGTGACCGATACAGAAATGGTTCGTTCCGGCATTCATAAAAAAAGCCTCGCTCCTTTTGGCGGGGAGGCTATTTGTTTTATGTCGGATGAACTTGTCGCGCGTGAGGCTAAAGCGCGAGGAGTGACCCGGGCCTATGTCAGTATGGAGCGTGCAGCTGCTTTGGATAGGCCGCTGTTGTTTGCTATTGGCAATGCGCCTACAGCTTTGGTTCGTTTGTATGAATTGATCGGCGAAGGAATTCTTCATCCAGAGTTGGTGATCGGCGTTCCGGTTGGATTTGTCAATGTGGTAGAGGCAAAAGAGTTGTTTTTGCACAGTGATATTCCCCATATTGTAGCGCGCGGCCGAAAGGGCGGCAGCAATGTAGCTGCTGCAATTTGTAACGCTATGCTTTATTTGGCGGAGGGGCGAAGCTTATGAGCGTTTTCAATACAGTCACAACAATCGATGCAGCAACCGTTGAAAGGAGCGATACCATGAGCAGAAATGCGATTTTGGCAGTAAGCTTTGGTACTATTTATGCAGAAACCCGTGAGAAGACCATCGGTGCGATTGAACAGACGATGCGGGAAACATTTCCCGGATGGGACGTAAAACGCGCTCTTACAAGTCCAACCATTTTGCGAAAACTGGCAGCGGCAGGGGAACCGATGCAGAATGTCTGGCAAGCATTGGGGCAGCTTCGAGAGGAAGGGGTTTCTCGCGTAGTGTGTCAGTCTACCTATGTGGTTAATGGCGAAGAACAAGAGGCCATGGTACGTGAAACGGAAAAATATGCGCATTGGTTTGACCAGATTGTCTGTGGCGCCCCCCTTTTGACTGCGCAGGAAGACTTTGAGGCAGTCGCTGATGCCATTGAAACGGAGTTTACCACGCTTTCCCCCGAAGAAGTGTTGGTTTTGATGGGACATGGAACTAAGCACAGTGCCAATACCGCCTATGCGGCGTTGGATTATGTCTTTAAGGACCATGGTGCACACAATATTTTTGTAGGTACGGTGGATACTTATCCAAGTATTCTATCGGTACTCCGGCGAGTAGAGTCCATTCAGCCTAAGAAAATAATTCTTGCACCGCTGATGGTAGTAGCGGGCGATCATGCCCGGAACGACATGGCGGGGGATAAAAATTCCTGGAGGGCTGCATTTGAGGAGCGGGGATACCCTGTACAGACGGTTTTAAAAGGTTTGGGTGAGTATCCTGGAATTCGTGCTGTTTATGCAGCACATGCACAGCGTGCAGCGGAACGTCTCATTTAAAGAGAGCCATAAGCTGGACATTTCGCTAGGATGGACCGCGTCTTTTTCTACCGCTGGGCCGCTTTTATACCTGAAATACATTTTCAAATGAAAACATTTTTCTCCCTTCTTTGGTGAGAGTTCATGAAGGAGTGAGTTCCATTGATTTTACGGGGAACGGTTTTTTCCAAAACTCTGGAAAAGGATACAGGAATTACGATTGTAACCCCCAGTGATTTGAAACAGGATGGACCATATCGAGTGGCCTATCTTTTGCATGGACTGTGTGGAGATAGTGCGACCTGGGTGGACAATTCGATGCTTCCGGTCTATGCACGAGAAGGGCATACGATTTATATCCTTCCCGATGCAGTACGGAGTTTTTATACCGATATGCGGTATGGCTCGCGCTATTTTACATATGTGACAGAAGAATTGCCGGTGCTCTGCAAACAGGTTTTTCAGATTTCTGCCCGGCGAGAGGATACGGCGGTTCTAGGGGCTTCAATGGGCGGCTATGGCGCTTTGAAATGTGCATTGTCCCGCCCAGAACAGTATGGAATGTGCGGTGCGTTTTCTTCCGCTTGTTTGGATATCAAAGAGGGGCTGGAAGAACTGCGGAAGAATGGAAAGACAAAATCGTTTGTCGACCACTATGGCGAACAGCTATTCCACGATTTTCTTTCCATTTTTGGAGAGGACTTGGAATGGAAGCCGGAGTATGATCTTTTAGAATTAGCGAGAGGCTTACAAAAGGCCACTGTCAAACCAGCAATCTATATGACTTGTGGCAGTTATGATGCGTTCCGTTCCTCCCACATCCAATTTCAGGAGCAAATCGAATCGTTCGGTTTTGCCTTCCAATATGAAGAGTGGCAGGGAGGGCATGACTTTTTCTTTTTTGATCGATCGCTACAACGTGCGATTCGCCATTTTAACCTGTGATAGAAAAAGGCCACTTCGTGTGGAATCCTTAGAGAACACAGACGGAAGGATTTATTCACCCGTTTGTGACGGTGCGCCATAGGGAAAATGGAATTGACACCGAAACGGTAAAAATGAGGAAGAGGATGTCCTAAAACTACGAATTTTTCGATTCATAGGAAAGGGACATCCTCTTTCTATTTGGAAAAATATTTGAGTTTCGAAAAAACAAGGGTATCCCTTCCGTCATTTTATGACTTTTGGGACACCCTCTTTATATTGGACGGTTTATTCAGAAATTTGTAAAAGCTGTCCACGGTGGGAAATATGCAAAACTCGGTTGCGATAGGGAAACGTGCGGGGATCGTGATCCATTCGGTCAAAAATGGTATACTGTGAACCGAAGTGCATGGGGACAATCCAACGAGCGCCTACTTTTTTCATAAAGTATTCCAATCCCAAAAGCGAATTCTCTTCTTGGCGTGGGTCCACAGGGATAAAAGCGCAGTCTATGGATTCTCCCTGCAAAGAATCAATCTGTTCTTGGTAACGGCGGGCCATATCTTGATTGGCCTGTTCCGGTTCATCGTTCCAATGCCACCAGTTGAGATCGCCTGCGTGATAAAGACAGAGTCCATCTGTTTTTATGAGAAACGCGACCCCCAGATCGGTAGAATCCAACGTGCGGACCTGAAGATCACCCAAATCATATGTCCGAGAGGGGTGAACCGAGAGAACCTCCTCTTTTGTTGGTATTTCCTCTGCAAGAATGTAGCGAATGTTCGAATGACCCTTACGCCACTCAAAAATGACGGGATTATAATGATCCGCATGGCTGTGGGATACAAAAACAACCACATTGTGCTCTTGCAGCATGGAGGGATCAATTACCCCTTGTTCGGGACTGCCACCATGCGGCGTGTCCAAATAATAATCAAAGATCAAAAAATGTGAGGCGGTTTCCACCGCAAAACCGCTGTTGTAAAGATACCGAATGGAAATGGGCTGCATGGACAATCTCTCCTATTCTTTTCTCAAATATACTCTGTATGCATTTCCTACGAATGTTCCGCTTTGATTGCATCTGCGAGTGCGTTTGATTATAATAGCTTCAAAAAGAACTGTCAATAAAAGGATGAGATATTGTAACATGGAGCGAACTGTCCTATGGAACGGAGAATCCGTACCATATCAATTGCATTATAAAAAAGTAAAAAATGTGAATATTCGAATCACCGCAGGAGGAATCGTACATGTCTCTGCAAACCGCGGTGTAAAAGCAGAGGAAGTAGATCACATCATTCAAAAGAAAGCTGCCTGGATTGTTCGGGCAAAGGCGGCCTATATTGCATGTCAGAAGGAAACACAAATGCCCCGCACCTATGTTACAGGAGAACCCGTTTGCTTTTTAGGACACATCTATCATCTCTATGTGGAAATGTCCGACCGAGAACAAGTTTCCATTCAGGAACAAAATGTTGTCCTTCAACTCAGGGCTCCTGCAGATGAAACAAAGCGAAAGAAGCTGTTTGATACTTGGTACCATTCTCTATGTTATGACATGTTTGAAAGGATGATCAAACGGGTATTTCCACTTTTTAAAGCATATCGGATTCCTTTGCCGTCATTTCGAATTCGTAAAATGAAAACCCGCTGGGGAAGCTGCTCCCCACAAAAATGTGCCATTACCTTGAATCTATATTTGGCGCAAGCGCCTGCAGCTTGTGTCGAATATGTGATTGCACATGAATTGGCTCATCTGGTCCAACCTAACCACTCGTGGAAATTTTACAAAGTGCTGGACGACGTCATGCCAACCCATCGAGAGCGAAAACAACTTTTGCGAGAACAGAAAATCAATTGTTATGAGATTCCATAACGGGTGTGACCTGCGCCATTTGGCGATCCTTCCAAACCATAAAAAGGCCTAGGAGGGATAGGGCAATCTGAGAAATGGGGATGGCAAGCCAAGTTCCTAGGATTCCGATGGTTTGTGGGAGGATCAGCAACAGAAGCAATAAGAGGAGAGGTTCTCCATAAATGAGCAGATATGCCTGTAGGTTTTCGCTGATGGCATAGAAAAAGGCAGTTGTGACTCTGGAAATGCTGATAAATAAATAGCCACAAAGGAAAATCGGCAGAATTTTTGCAACTTCTTGTGTGACTTGCGGAGAGGCCCCGAACAATTCTGCTGCATGTCCTCGTACAGCAAATAAGACAGCCACACAAATTGCCGATATTAGAACCGAAAACTGATAAGCGAAGTTGCGAATTGCCTTTGCACGTGGAATATTCCCTTCTCCATAGGCGAGACTGACCAGCGGTTGGCTGCCATCGCTGATTCCCTGTAGCAACAGTATTACCACAGAGGAAACATAACTGATGGATGCATAGCAGGTTACCGCCATTGTACCGCCAAACAACGCTGCGCTTTTGTTCACGAGAATCAATGTGATATTCGGAGAAAAGGTCAAGCCAAAGGGGGACAGGGCAACCCCTAAAATATGCTTTATGAAAAACCCCCTCTTCGCTTGAAATGCAAAGGACGGTTTTTGCTTTTTAGCGGCAAAGAAAGCAACACATACCAGAAAGGTCATCGCCTGACCAATTACGGTTGCGATGGCCGCGCCCATCATTCCCCAAGGTAAAACCCAAACAAACCAATAATCAAGGACAATATTTGTTAAGAATCCAGTGACCATAGCAACCATAGCGATGACAGAGCCGCCCATGTTTCGAATGAAGGGAACCAGGCCGGTACCCAACACTTGGAAAAGAGCTCCATAGCTGATATAGAGCAAATATTCTTCTCCCAACAGTTGAATTTTTCCGGAAGCGCCAAAAAGATGCAGGATGGACGGCGCTCCCCATAGAAACAGACCGGTCAAAAGAATACCAGAAAACATCAAAAGAAGGAGAGACATTCCAAAATACTGTTGTCCAAGGTGATCGTTTTGGTTTCCTTTACTGATTGCGTAGCGGATAGCACCGCCCATGCCAATTCCGGTTCCAACCGCCTGTAAAAAAGCGGTCAAAGGATAGGCCACATTGATTGCGGCAAGGGCATTATCTCCCAGGGCGTTTCCTACAAAGAAACCATCCGCAATGGCGTAGATCCCGGATAGAGCAAACGCCAACATGGAAGGAATGACATAGTGAAAAAAGTCCTTATGTATTCTCATCAATTCCTGCCTCCCGGAAGAATTGATTATAGCGCTTGGTATTTTCGATCAGGGTATCGGCCCGATCTTTACCAAGTCGTTCCCAGACAATTTCTTCACAGTGCTGTAGTGCACTGGCAACCGCTTCAAAAGTTTCCTTGCCCGTTATGGTCAAATGAATCACCTTATTCCGATGATCTTCTTTGCAGGGGGCCAGTTCGACCCATCTATGTACAAGAAATTTTTTAAGAATGGTATTGACGGTTTGTTTTGGGAGTTGCCAGAGCTGGCAAATATCTTTTTGCTTACATGTATCCTGATTTTCAACTAAGGATAAAATCACAAGCAATTCGCAGTAAGACCAGCCACGCTGTTTTGCCCATTCCTCATAGATTGCGTTTGTTTCCCGCCAAAGGGCGTTATAAAGGGCATGGTATCGCTTTAATTGTTCGATCATTTCCAATAAGATTCTTCCTCTCCAAATTAGTCTGTTAACAGACTAATTTTACCATTGAAATATCGTCCCGTCAAGTGTGACTTGCGTGAATTCTACCTTTAAACAATCGAAGAATGGAAAAGGCGATCGGGGTATCTCTCAAAAAGAGAAGAAAACCCCGTCGCCTTTTCTGTTCTTTCATTCGGCTCCCAAAGCAGCCATTGTAATATAATTATAAGGTTGGTTAAAGTGTGGCAAAAAGAAAAGATCCAGCAGTTTGAGCCGGTCAATGGTTACCCGCTCCTGAATTGCCAAGGAGAACAGGTGGATTCCCATGGACATGTCGTAGCGAGAAGCCATCTGAGCGCCAACGATTACCCGATTATCCCGGCGGTAAACGATCCGAATTTTAACGGATTCATTATGCTTCATAAACTGGGGTTTCTGATAATCTTCAAAATCAGCGGAACAGACATCCATTCCATATCGCCGGGCTTTTTCGAGCGTAAGACCAGTAGAGACCATATTATATCCCCATATGCTGATGCCATTGGAGCCTTGGACACCTTCTGTCTCCATGTGACCGCCGCATGCGTTCACAGCAGCGACAATACCTGAGCGTACGGCATTGCTGGCGAGCGCTATATAATTGACCTCTCCAATCGCATTATCGAAGACAGTTGCACAATCACCGATGGCGTAAACATCCGGAAGGTTTGTACGCTGTTGCCGGTTGACCCGATAGGCGCCGTTGCGAAAGCGTTCTAAGTGTTCTTCGCCAAGTTTTGCATTTGGCTGGAATCCAACCGCAAGAACCGCCATATCGACCGCATATTCCTTTTTATCTGTAATGATTTTTTCGACCCTGCTTTTTCCGGCAATTTTGGTGACACGCTCGCCAAAGGCCAGCTGGACTCCATTTTTTTCGAGTACATCCGACATATGATCTGTAAAATCACGATCATAGTAACCCGATAGACAGGTGGGGGCACAGTCGATTAAGACAACCTCTTTTCCGTTGCGTTTAAAAGCCTCTGCCAATTCTACGCCGATGTACCCAGCTCCAATAACAGCCACTTTTTGAACGCAGTTGGAGTGAAGTTTTTGGATGACCTCTTCCGCGTCTTGATAGCGTTTGACCAGCTGTACATTTTCGAGGTCTTTTCCTGGAATGTCCGGAACGATGGGTTGGGAACCGGTTGCTAAAATGAGTTTTTCATATGGTTCCTCATACCGTGTATGGTCGCCGCCCTCTGCATAGACGATCTTGCGGTCAAAATCGATCTTTGTTACAGTCGTCAACATGTGAACCATAGCACCCTTTTGCTGCAAAAGCTTTTGTGAGGAATAAAATAGTCCTTCTGGGCCGGAAATTTGGCCTCCAATCCAAAGGGCCATTCCGCAGCCCAGAAAACTGATGTTGGAATTAGCGTCAAATACAACCACTTGGTGTTGGTCGGGCGCTGTATCCAAAATAGTATTGACTGCGGCTGTTCCAGCATGATTGGCCCCGATCACAACGATTTTACTCATAACAGTATCCCTACTTTCCTGTTTGTCCCCTGAAATACAGGGAAGAATCACACTGTAGTATGTGCGAATTTTACAGGAAAATCCTCTGCTTATAGGGAAAGCTCCGTGTCGTCCTGTGTGATCAGAAGTCCAAAGCGGATCATCCCCGCAATTAGAACCAGAAGATTGGCGGTATGGTTAAGGGAACTGTTGTGTACTTGTCTAGGATTGCACTGCCGTTTGGCCTGTCGCAGGCTTTCTCCAGAGAGTCCTACATAAAAGAAGAGCGCTAAAAGGATCATAATGTTGGAGAGCGCTTGGATCGGCATCACTTTTGGTAGACACTGGCAGAGCTCTGGATCGGTTGCCGTACACACCAATTTTTGCTTAATAATTCCGACTGAATAATAGGACAACAGGATTGCACAGACTGTAACAATGATATACCATTGAGACTTTGATAAAATGCCCAGCTGCTGGCAGAGTTCTTTGGAAAAAGCGCCTGTTTTGTTTTCAGGCATCGCGTTTCACCTCCATTTTTGATAAAATAAGAGAGGTCTTTCCATCTTATGCGGCGTACAGAGAAGCGGCAGCATATTCCCACGTTCCCCTTGCATATCTATTGTTCAGGCATATGCAGAACCAATCCAATTTGGCCCTGCGGTGTGCTGAAAGCAATTGAAGGGGTGGCATGGATGATGAAGGACAGAATGGAAAAACCGGTGTCTAAAAAGGAACAGGAACGGAGAATATTCGTACGCCGGGCGGCATTGGGGATGGAACGTTTCTTCCAGAAAAAAGGACAAACTCCCACGTCATTTCGGTGAGAGAATCCGTTCTTAAAGTCCAGAAATGCGATTCATTGGTTTTTTACACAAACGATTGCTTTCTCTATTTTGTATAGCAGCTGCTGTTTTGGCTGTCTTGTTTTGGATTGTGCCGCCAGTTGTTCTTTCGACACAGGCAGATACGCCGCGATTCCAGGAACCGGTCTGCCGTGTAGATACAAAAGAAAAACAGATTGCCCTTACATTTGACGTAGAATGGACGGACGTACAGACCGATGAATTGCTGAATATCTTAAAAAAGTATCAAGCGACCGCAACTTTTTTTGTTGTGGGACACTGGGCAGAAACCCATGATGAATCGGTGCTTCGGATTACCATGGCGGGATGTGAACTGGGGACCCACTCGATGACACATGTCCGCATGGATCAGCTTTCGCACGGGAAACAAAAGGAAGAACTACAAGCCAGCAGCCGGACTTTGGAGCAGATTACAGGAAAACAGCCCCGTCTCTTTCGTGCTCCATACGGGGCTTATAGCCCCGAACTACTATCCACAGTGCGAGAAGAAGGGATGGTTTCTATTCAGTGGGAGATCGACTCGCTCGACTGGAAAAACATTTCTCCAGAACGCATCTGTGATCATATTGTACAGCAGGTCCGGCCAGGGGCGATTGTGCGGTTTCAGAGTAGTGCCCTGAATACACCCACGGCATTGGAAAAAGTATTGGAGGTTCTTTGCGAGCAGGGATATACCTTTGTGACCGTTACAGAACTAATGGATAAAGGATAGGAGCGGAGGAAATAAAATGGCAAGAATTACCCATATCCGTAAATGTAGCCGGCCGATTCGGGTAGAAAGTCGTACAGTGATGGATATAAATACCAATTCGACGTATTTTTCTATGTGGGTACATGCAGCAGGACAGGAGATGGGCACAGAACTGCGGCCCCTGAGCATTCAGTTGGACCACAACATGGCACAGCAACTGAGGGATTATTTAGAGGACTTTCTATCAGAAGAGAAAAGGAAAGAGAATCCATAATTTTGCTCGCCTTTTTACATATTCTTTGAAGAAACGGTACATACTGCACTTGTGTCGTCCCGGTTTCAGAATGTTCGGCTATAGCCGGTTTGGAGCGTGCAAGTGAATGACCGATATTCTTCTCTGTGGAAAAAGTACGGATCAGTCCATTGTCAGGGCTTTGCTGCCAGCTTTGGCGAGATACGGTGGCGTCCGATATGTCCATCCGGATTTACTCCGGAAGATCGGAGAGGATGAACCTCGTTTTTTAGTCTGCGATTGTGAACGAATTCCGAAGGTAGAGGGAAACAGCGGCATTCTGTTTTTTAAAAACAGTTTTGATTCGGATTCTCCAATCTCTATTCCCGATGGCTTTCTGTGTGCTTTTGAACCGCAGAATCAGCGCGCTGCAGCGTTGTTGCGAGCTGCAGGGGCAGCGGCTGTGACTTGCGGCATGTGTGCTAAGGATACGCTTTCCATATCCAGTCTGGATTATGGCGCCGCAGCGCTTAGCCTCCAACGAAGCATTACAACGTTGGATGGCGACGTAGTAGAACCCCGCGATATTACGGTAGAACTCCATTCGACCGTCAGCCCACGTCAGATGCTTGCGGTCTGTATGGTCCTGTTAATGGCGGGAGTGGACTCTTCCCGCGGTTATGTTATTTAAAATGCTACAAAAAATTGACAATCATAAAACGACACCGGATACGCAAAATAGGAAAGCAAACGCAAAACAAATTCAAAAACAAAATTTTTTAAGGAGTGTTTTATGATGTCTAGATCTAATAACAAGAATGTTGTTCCGGAAGCACGTGCGGCCCTCGATAAGTTTAAGATGGAAGCAGCAGCAGAGGTTGGCGTGAACCTGAAGCAGGGTTACAACGGCGACTTGACTTCCCGTGAGGCCGGTTCCGTCGGTGGCCAGATGGTCAAGACGATGATTCAGCGTTATGAGGAAAACATGAAATAAAACCATTCCCATTTTATAAAAACGCCACGCCAAACGGTGTGGCGTTTTTGCATATAAAGAGTTAACGCCGTTTGATCCGACGTCAACTCTCATAATCTTCAATTAAACGGTTCAAACGGTCTCGGTCCGTCACGCGAATGCCCTCTCGCAAAAGGATCTGATCGGCTTCCGGAAGAAGGTCAAGATCGACATCCAATTCTTCAAAAGGAGATTCACTTTCATTCAAAAAGATACCGATATGACCTTTGTATGCACGCACTGTATATACGGCGACATTGCTCGCCATAGCGTAGGTGCCGCTGCTTTCTTGACTTGACGGTGCCTCGGGGGTATAATACATTATATTTGAGCTGGATGATTCCTCCAATGGTTCCGTTTGGAACCACCGTTGTGGATACCCCATCAGGAGGAGTGCAAGGACAACAATGTCCAGGCAGGCCAGCACAAGTATCAGTTTTTTCACAGATCATCACCTCATGGGTATTATTTGGAAATTTCGGTAAAATATACAGGTCACCAGCACTTTCTGAACATGTGCGGGGCTTGTGGAGAGCGTGAAAGGAGGCGCGGAATGCGAAAAACGGACATCAGTAAGTTCAGCAATACCGGTCCTGTGCAGGACAACAGTGCATCCGATACAGCGCGGTCGATCGGAAAAATCTTGGCAAAGGCACTGCTTACGCTGCTGGCCATTCTCATAATCACAGGAATGATTGTGGGCGCTTTTTTGGTTTCCTTCGTTTGGAGTATGAAGGATGAAACCATGAGTTACGACCTCAACAAACTCAAGCTCAATTACACAAGCTTTATTTATGTGTACGACGAGAATGGAAATCCGGTGGAATATCAGAGCCTTTACAGCAACGAAAATCGTATTTGGGTGGATTATGACCAGATCCCCCAGGCGATGAAAGATGCAATTGTTGCCATTGAGGACAAACGCTTTTGGGAGCACAATGGGGTGGACTGGCGCAGAACCTTTGGAGCAGTGACACAGCTGTTTTCAAACGGCAGCAGCTATGGCGGCTCCACCATCACGCAGCAGTTGATCAAAAATGTGACGGGGGATAAGGATGTCAGCCTGACCCGAAAGGTCAAGGAGATTTTCCGTGCATTAAACCTGAATAAAGCGTACAGCCGAGAGCAAATCCTGGAAGCGTATCTCAATGTGGTGAATTTTGGCAGCGGCACCAATGGGGTGCAGGCTGCTGCAAACCTCTATTTTGGGAAGGACATCCAGGACTGTGACATTGCGGAATGTGCTGCAATTGCAGGAATCACACAAAATCCATCCCGTTATACGCCTTTGGTGCATCCAGAAAATAATATGAAGCGTCAACAGACTGTGCTTTCGGAAATGTATGACCAGGGAAAAATCACGAAGGCAGAATACGATCAGGCGATGGAAGAATCCCGTCATATGACTTTTGTCGGAAAAAAACAAGAGAACGGCGGGGGCAGTACGGAAATTTGGAACTGGTACGTGGAGACCATGTTCGAGGATGTCAAAGAAGATCTGATGGAGTTATATAGCTGTACCAGCGCAAAAGCGGAGGATATGATCTACCACGACGGCTTGAAGATTTATTGTGCGATGGATCAGGAAATGCAAAGTCTGGCGGAGTCTGTGGTAAATAATGCGGATAACTTGCCGGCAAATCAAAAGATCGATCTTGGATATATCGCTATGGATTACGATGGGCGCGTGTTAGCAGTGGTAGGTGCTCGCGAAAAAACAAGGAACCGTCCGCTGAATCTTGCGACCGACGCGCAGCGACAGCCTGGTTCTACGATCAAACCGATTGGTGTATATGCTCCTGCCATTGAGTTGGGGACAATCAATTATTCCACGATTGTGGAGGATGCCCCAATGGAAAATTGGAATGGGAATAAGCCGGGGCCTAACAATTTTGATAATCGTTATCTGGGGAATATGACCGTGGAATTTGCCCTGGAGAATTCCAGAAATGCGCCTGCGGCCCGTATCTGCAAGGAGATTACGCCGGAAGTTGGCTATACGTTCCTAAAGGACAAACTCAATTTTACGAGCTTGCAGCCTGCGGATAACAATATTGCGCCAATTGCAGTGGGTGGTATGAGCGAAGGCGTTACAGTCCGAGAGATGACCGCAGCATTCCAGATCTTTGCAAACGGCGGTGTGTTTACAGAGCCGTACACGTACTACTACGTAGAAGATCACGATGGGAACGTCATTTTGGACAATCGAAATCAAGAGAAGGTACAAGCGATTTCGTCCACGACCGCTTCTGTGATGCATCATCTGCTCAATCGCGTAATTACTGGTTCGGAAGGCAGTGGCAGGAGAGCCGCCATTTCCGGCTGGGAGGTATTCGGAAAGACTGGTACGACCAATGACCAAAAGGACAGTTGGTTTATTGGTGGCACTCCCTATGCGCTTGCAGGTATTTGGACGGGTTATCGCGATACGCCGACTGCGATGAGCAATGCAGAGACGAAATATGCCATTTCCATTTGGCAGAAAATTATGGCGCAGTACTTGGAAAATAAAGAGCCGCTGAAGTTCACATATGACGAAAATGTGATTTCCGCGACATTTTGCCAGCAGAGCGGAAAACTGGCAAATGCCACTTGTCCAAAGACAGGCACAGGCTGGTACAAGAAGGACGAATTACCCGATCGATGTGATCTGGCACATGAAACCGAAGGGGAGGGAACTTCATCGGCTGGGGAAGAAGGACCCACACCTGAAGTGGAAACGCCGTCCGATCCCACGACTTCTTCTCAGCAGGCGAGTGAACATCCAATGGAGTCCAATGCATCCAGTGAGAACACATCGGTTCCAGAGGCGCCGCCTTCCCAACCAGAAGTTCCCTCACAGGAACCGGAGGAGAATCCAGACGACAATATTGTAGTAGTACCTGGAGAACAGGATCTGCCCCCGGGAATTGTCCCGGTGGGATGAACGAATTCTTTTTACAGATTGTGGGGATGCGAAAACGCGTCCCCTTTCTTTTTGGATTTTGACAACAGTTTCATAAATTAATCTGTTAAAGCAAAGAATGTTGTGCTTTTTGATATTGAATGTCCGATTAAAAAATGGTAAACTGTAGACATGTTTCTCATCTTCTGAACGGAGAAATCCTGTTTTATGGGCGTTCAAATTGTTAAATATGGCAAAGTTTTAGCCATGCCCTGTGCAAAACTGGCGAGGGCGAAGGGAAAACAGCCTGTCCATATGCCGGAAAGGTATCTTAGGACAGGAGTGACTAATATATATAGGGAGTGCTGGTGAAAATGGTTCAGATAGCGGTTATGGGCTATGGGGTTGTCGGTTCGGGCGTGGTGGAAGTTCTCACAACGCATACGGATCACATCGCAAAGCGTGCAAAAGAAGAAATTGGTATCAAGTATATTCTTGATTTAAGAGAGTTTCCTGACAGCCCTTTTGCGGATAAATTTACAAAGTCCTTTGACGACATTGTCAACGACCCAGAAGTCCGTGTGGTGGTGGAAGTGATGGGGGGCTTGCATCCAGCGTTTGAGTATACAATGCGTTGCATCGAAGCGGGAAAAAGCGTCGTAACATCCAATAAAGAACTGGTGGCGACCAAGGGTGCAGAAATCCTCAAGTTGGCACAGGAAAAAAATGTGAACTTCCTGTTCGAAGCCAGTGTGGGTGGAGGTATCCCCATTATCCGGCCGATTAGCCAGTGCCTGGCGGCAAATGATGTGATCGAAATTGCGGGAATCTTAAATGGTACTACGAATTTTATTTTGACAAAAATGATTCACGAGTCAATGGATTTCCAGGATGCGTTGTCCTTAGCACAGAAGCTGGGGTATGCAGAGCGGAATCCTGCAGCCGACGTAGAGGGCGACGACGCCTGCCGGAAGATTTGTATTCTGGCCTCTCTGGCGTTTGGCCGGCATGTTTATCCGGAACAAGTTCATACGGAGGGGATCACAAAGATTTCTTTGGCCGATGTAGAATATGCAGAGCAGTGGGGCGGCGTAGTAAAGCTGATCGGCCGTGTCAAACAGATGGAGAGCGGAAAGCTTCAGATCATTGTCTGCCCGATGTTTATTCCCCGTGAGAGCCAGCTGGCCAATGTGGACGATGTATTTAATGGAATCATGGTTCGTGGCGACTCAACCGGCGACGTAGTGTTCTATGGAAAGGGCGCTGGTAAGCTGCCGACCGCCAGTGCGGTGGTAGCCGATGTGATCGATTGTGTCAAACATTTTAAGGCCAGGAAGTATCTCTATTGGGGAGAGGGAAGCCCGGATTATATTGAGGATTATCTGGATGATAAGGTGAGCATGTATGTGCGCGCTAGTACGGATAACGAGGCGCTTGCCCTTGGCAACGCCGGTCACCTGTTGGGGAAAATTAACCATTTGACGCGCAAGAATGCACCGGCCGGCGAAATCGCCTTTGTCACAGAGGCGATGCCGGAACGTTTGATTGTTGCCAATTTAAAAAAGCTTTCTGAATTGGGAGTCACCATTGAAAATACCATTCGTATCGGAGAGCTGTGAGTGATATAGATATAGGAGAGAAGTAGAGCATGATAAGAATACAGATTCCGGCGACCAGCGCCAATTTGGGTTCTGGTTTTGATTCCTTGGGAATCGCTTTGACCATGTATAACCAGGTTTGGATGGAGGAGTCCGATACATTGGATATTTCCTCCAAAGATGATGTTAAGATTCCTACTGATGAAAATAACCTCATTTTTTGGGCCGCAAAACAGGTCTACGAGAAATGTGGCCGGAAGTTACCAGGGCTAAAACTGATTCAGCAGAATGATATTCCCATGGCGCGTGGGCTGGGCAGCAGTTCGGCTTGTATTGTGGCTGGCATTCTGGGCGCCAACCGTTTGCTGGGCAGTCCTTTGAGTACGACGGAACTGATTAATTTAGCGGCAGAAATTGAAGGCCATCCGGACAATACAACCCCCGCAATTGAGGGCGGTTTGGTGGCTTCTGCAATTGAAGCAGGCCGTGTTTACAGTGTTAGTGTACCGGTTTCAGAAAAGATTCGCTTTGCCCTGTTTATCCCTCCGTTTGAGTTAAAAACGGAGAAAGCCCGTTCCGTGTTGCCAGAGTCATATGCCCGAGCAGATGCAGTGTATAACTTGTCGCGTTCGGCACTGATGACCGCATCCTTGTTCTCAGGAAAGTTGGAAAACCTGCGTGTGGCGGTACAGGATAAGATTCACCAACCGTACCGTTCCGGATTGATCGACAACCTGGACAATGTGTTCCGCCTGAGCTATGAGCTCGGTTCACTCGGTACTTATGTCAGTGGCGCCGGCCCAACGATTATTTCGATGATCGACGTAGCGGATACAGATAATTTTGTCAAGTATGCTGCGGGACATTTAGAAGAGAAGGGCATTGCCGGCTGGCAGATCCGAATTTTGAAGGCGGATTCCAACGGCGCACAAATCTCCATTGCCTGAGGATGAGCTGACAAAGTGGGATAGACCGGTTTTCCGGTTTTGATAGGCGAGGTCTCTGCTTCCAGGATCGTGGTTCGGAAGCGGCGCTTTGCGTATTTTTATTGATTGAGAGATGGAGGATGAACCAATGAGCCTTATCGTTCAAAAATTCGGCGGCAGTTCTGTTGCAAATGCCGAACGCCTGTTCAACGTGGCCAACATCGTCACCCAAACATATAAGGAGGGCAATGATGTGGTCGTAGTGGTTTCCGCTCAGGGCGATACCACGGACGATCTGATTGCCAAGGCAAATGAAATCAACCCGAATGCATCAAAACGTGAAATGGATATGCTATTGACTTCTGGCGAACAGATTTCTGCTTCCCTCTTGGCGATGGCAATTGAAAAACTGGGCTTTCCGGTGGTTTCCCTGTTGGGGTGGCAGGCTGGCTTTTACACCAGTTCCGCCTATGGTGCGGCACGTATCAAGCGTGTAACGCCGGACCGCATCAAAAAGGAGATTGACAAGAAAAATATCGTGGTGGTGACTGGCTTTCAAGGGGTAAACCGTTACGACGATATGACCACATTAGGGCGCGGCGGTTCAGATACCAGTGCGGTTGCTATCGCAGCGGTTTTAAATGCAGACCTGTGTCAGATCTACACCGATGTGGAAGGGGTATTCACGGCCGACCCACGCAAAGTAAAAAATGCACGCAAATTGAGTGTGATCTCTTATGATGAGATGTTGGAATTGGCGTCTTTGGGGGCGCAGGTTTTAAACAATCGTTCTGTAGAGATGGCGAAAAAGTATAACATAGAGCTTGAGGTACTTTCTAGCCTGACCAAAGCGAAGGGCACCATTGTGAAGGAGGCAACAAAAGTGGAAAAAATGGTAATCAGCGGAATTGCAAAAGATGAGGATGTCGCACGCGTTTCCATCATTGGCGTGCCGGACCGTCCTGGTCTAGCATTTAAGATTTTCTCAAAACTGGCAGCGAAGAATATCAATGTCGATATTATTCTCCAGTCCATCGGAAGAAATGGGACAAAGGACATCAGCTTCACCGTCAGCCATGACAATTTGAAGGCGACCATTGATTTGTTGAATCCTTATGTGGATTTGATTGGTGCGACTAGCGTAGTTTACGATGAAAATGTAGCCAAAGTTTCTGCGGTTGGCGCAGGGATGGAAACTCACCCGGGCATCGCGGCGGAAATGTTTGAATCTCTTTATGAAGCCAATATCAATATCAAGATGATCTCCACCAGTGAGATCAAGATCTCTGTTTTGATCGATAGCAAGGACGCCGATAAAGCGGTTGCTGCAGTTCACGATAAATTCTTTGGCAGTGCATTGGATGCTTAATGATCGAACCTGGTTGTTGTTTGGGTCCCCTGAATGGGGACCCATTTTTTATTAGATCGATAAAGCAGAATGGTTTGCTTATAAAATTGTAATGATATAGATTTTTTTTGTGAAATATGTTATATTATGAACGATAAGAATTTTTGATCTGGCTATAAAAAAGAAACAGATCGTTTCTAGAGAGAGGGGAGTCTTGGATGGATTTCAGAAGGATTGATGCTTATCTCCAAGGGGCATCTCTGGATGGCTATCAGGATTTTGGCGCACATTTTAGCCATGAATACGATCAAGATGGCGCGCGCTTTACGGTGTATGCGCCGAATGCTTCTCGCGTCATGTTGATTGGTTCGTTTAATGGTTGGACCGGTTACGATATGGAGCGGATGCCTTCCGGTGTTTGGACCATTTTTGTTCAAGGAATTCAGGAAATGGATATGTACAAATACCGGATCTTTACGGCGAAGGGGGAGGTGTATGATCGGGCGGACCCGTTTGCCTTTTACAGTGAGTTGCGGCCAAACACCGCCTCGTATGTGTACAACCTGAATCATTTTCCTTGGACAGATGGAAAATGGATGACCACCCGTGATAAGAACTACAATAAACCATTGAATATCTACGAAGTACATGCCGGTTCTTGGAAGGTCAAAGACGCCCCGAAGGATGCACGTTTTTATCGCTATGATGAATTGGCTGAGCTGTTGATTCCTTATGTCAAAAAGATGGGATATACCCACATAGAGTTACTTCCTTTGACAGAACATCCTTTTGACGGGTCCTGGGGGTATCAAGTGACGGGATATTTTAGCGCTACCAGCCGGTATGGAACCCCAAAACAGCTGATGCATTTTGTAAACCAATGCCATGAGCAGGGAATCGGTGTCATTATGGACTTTGTCCCTACTCATTTTGTCTCTGACTTTTATGCGCTGCATCAATTTGACGGCGGATTCGTCTATGAGAGCGAATATGAGGATCAACGGTACAGCGAGTGGGGAACAGTCCTCTTCGATTATTCAAAGCCCCATGTGATTAGTTTTTTACGTTCAGCAATCGACTTTTGGCTCACATATTACCACTTTGACGGAGTACGGTATGATGCGGTTGCAAACCTAATTTATCACAAGGGCAATCCCAATGACGCAGTCAATGAAACAGGGATTTGGTTTTTAAAAACCTGTAATTATGCGATTCAAAAACGTCATCCCAACGTGATGTTAATTGCAGAAGATTCCTCCAATTATTTGAAGGTCACGGCGCCGGTGGAATACGGGGGATTGGGGTTTGACTACAAATGGGACCTTGGCTGGATGAATGATACGCTCGACTACTTGGCGGTTCCTCCGGTACAGCGATCCGGCGTACACACAAAAATCAGCTTCTCCATGAGCTATTTTTACAATGATATTTTTTTGTTGCCGTTTTCACATGACGAGGTCGTACATGGAAAAAAGACGATTATTGATAAAATTGCAGGAAATTACGAAGAAAAATTCCATCAACTTCGCACGTTGTATCTTTATATGTTTACCCATCCTGGGAAAAAACTCAATTTTATGGGAAACGAATTGGCGGAGTTTAAGGAATGGGACGAGCAAAAGGAACTTGGTTGGAATTTGTTGACCTATCCTGCCCATGACGCATTCTGGAATTATCTCCAGACATTGCAACATCTCTACCTAGAAGAGAGCGCCCTTTATCAAGAGGAATATCATGCAAAGAGCTTTCAATGGTTGGATGTGAACGATGCAAGCCGCTGTGTGTTTGCGTACAAGCGGAGTGATTTAGCAAAGGAAGAGCTGTACATTGCCTTGAACTTTTCCAATCGCATGCATATGCATTATCCGCTGATGGTGGACCATTATGGGATATATGCGGAGATGCTGAATACGGATGAACTGCATTTTGGTGGAAAAGGAAAGACGAATGAGGGGGAATTGCGCACACAGCTCCAGAGCGGAAAATATTATCTGGACATCAACCTGGCGCCATTTGCCTCGTGTATCATCAAACGGATTGATACCACCGTACCTCGGATGCAGCCGGTTAAACCAATTGGCCGAACACATCAAAGTGCGCAAAAGGAAAAACAGCCAACAGAAGAATTACCTGAGGGAAGGGAATAAGGACAAAAAGAGGATGCCCCAAAACTACGAATCGTTCGATTCATAGGAAAGGGGCATCCTTTTTCTGTCTGGAAAAATATCTGGATTTCTAAAAAACGAGGGTATCCTGAAGTCATTTCATTACTTTTGGGACACCCTCCCTTGATCGATCTGTAAAGTTCTTCGTAACTTTTTATAGCAAATGAATGGCATACCCTTCGCAGGCATTCCGCATGCTATCCGGCCAGACAGAGGCCTGTACTTCGCCGATATGTGCCTTTTCCAATAGCGCCATGCATATGCGGGACTGCCCGATGCCGCCCCCCATGGTGAGTGGCAACCGCCCTTCCAATAACATGCTGTGGAAGGGCAACCGGGCGCGTTCTTCACAGCCTGCTGCGGCAAGCTGATGGCGCAGGGCTTCTGCATCCACGCGAATCCCCATGGAAGAGAGCTCCAGGGCGCGATTCAAAACCGGATACCAAATGATGATGTCGCCATTGAGAGACCAATCGTCGTAGTCCGGCGCGCGGCCATCATGAGGCTTGCCGGATTTCAATGCTCCACCGATTTGGGAGATAAATACTGCGCCATATTCCCTTGCCGCGGCATCTTCCCGCTGCTTTGGGGTCAGATCTGGATAACGGTCTTCCAGTTCCTGGCTGGTTACAAATGTGATTTCCTCGGGAATATAGGAATCTAAAATGGGAAAACGCTCGGTAAGAACCGCCTGCGTTTTATGTAAGACACCCATAATGGATCGAACAGCGTTTTGTAATGTTTCCATGTTGCGTTCCTCAGCCGTGATGACGCGCTCCCAATCCCACTGATCGACATAGACAGAGTGGAGGTTGTCGAGTTCCTCGTCCCGGCGAATCGCATTCATATCCGTATAGAGGCCCGTGTCTGCACGGAACCCATAGCGGGCAAGGGCCATCCGTTTCCACTTGGCAAGAGAGTGGACGATTTGAACATCGGCATGGATGTCTGCAACATCAAATTGGACAGGGCGTTCCACACCGTTTAAGTCGTCATTTAAGCCAGTTTCCGGGCGTACAAAGAGGGGGGCAGACACGCGGGTGAGGGAGAGGGCTGCGGCCAGCTCACGCTCAAAGGTATCCTTTGCAAGCTTAATTGCGACTTCGGTCTCTATAATATCGAGCTTTGATGTGTAATCCTTAGGTAAAATCAGGTTGCTCAAATCCATGCTTGGTTCATCCTTTCTCAAATGACAGCGCGGAAGACCAGTATAAGAGGGATACCGCTGCTGAACGTGCAAAATTTACGCCTTATTATAAACCAAAATGGGATTTTTTGCAATCCTAAAGGGAAGAAGTTTCATTTTTCTGGTTCTAACAGGAGATTTATATAGGATACATAGGCTTTCGTCTGCGGCGTAGTGGGGCTGCTTCCCGTCATAGCGTCTTGCAGAGGCCCCGGCAGTGACATAAAGAAACGTTGTACCTCCTGATGCTCCCTTAAAAAGTCGTAAAGCTGATCCTCCATG